>CAJDXE010000016.1_pt1 | contig 16968 bp, 21 predicted proteins | sample 7391781 | NCBI WGS metagenome assembly CAJDXE01 (sample SAMEA7055730, study PRJEB34461) | soil metagenome | biome: terrestrial ecosystem; feature: Peninsula; material: soil | place: Antarctica | collected 2016
TGTCAGGGCAACAAGGGCATGCTCCCGCGCGTCCTCGAGTTCGGTCTTCAGCGTGGCCAAAAGAACCGCGCCGACATCACCGACGCGCTCTCGATCGCGCTCATGGAGCACCTGAACGCTCTCGAACGTGGCCTCGGAATCATCGGTACGATCGCCGTTATCGCGCCGTTCGTTGGTTTGGCCGGTACCGTTCTCGGTATCATCCACGCCTTCGACGAAATCGCACTTAAGGGCAACGCCTCGCCGGCCGTCGTCGCGTCGGGCGTCTCGGAAGCACTGATCACGACCTTCAGCGGCCTCGTCGTCGCCGTCATCGCGGTTATCTTCTTCAACTACTTCAAGACGCGCATCAAGGTGTACAACCAAGAGATGATCGTGGCCGCCAATCAGCTGGCCGAGATACTTCACTTCCATAACACCGGCGCGCCCATCCCCTTGGACAACCTTTCCCAAGCCAACGCAGGCAAAAAGTAGCACTAACTTCGGAGGCCAACCGTGAGCCTGCTTTCGGCTAAGCAAGACGAAGAGGTGATGGCGGAGATTAACATCACGCCATTTACCGACGTATTGCTGGTGCTGCTCATTATCTTCATGATCCTCGCTGCGGTTGCAACCGTCGAGGTCAACAACAAAGGCAAGATATTTGTCGATGGTGTGAGCGCAGACGAGAACTCGATCTACCGGGTTATGTATGACGCTTCGGTCAAAAAACCTCATAAACACGTTGCGATCTCGGCGGATGCGAAGGCGCCTTACGGCATCATCATCCTTATCCTTGACGCTGCGAAAGAATCCGGCCTCGATGATGTTGGGTTCGTGACGTCGTGAACGTGGAGATGCAATAATGGCTGTTTCCGTAGGACAAGAAGACGATGTCATGTCGACCATCAACATCACGCCGTTCACCGACGTGTTGCTGGTGCTCCTCATCATCTTTATCATTCTCGCGTCAGTGACGAAAGAACCGCATCTCCCGACGGCAAAAAATGCCGACAAGGTGGTGCCTTCGCAGATCGTCGTTATCGTCGATGCCAAGAGCGGCGTGCAGATCGGTTCAAGCGAAGTTCCGCCGAACCAGTTCGTGTCCGCGTTCCAGACACTGCAAGACAATACAGGTCATCATTTTAGGAGCGTCATCATCAAGGCCGATCCGAAGGCAAACTACGGAACGATCTTGCAGATCATGGATGCTGCTAAACATGCCAACCTGATCGACTTCGGTCTTGCGAACCATACCGCCGGCACGCCGGAGCAGAACACATAAACGATGGCGAACCAAGACAAATCGTTTATTACCACGGGCGAAAAAGCCCGCAACTTCGTCGGGATCGCCGTCCTGATCTCGGTGCTTCTGCACGTCGCCCTCGTTCCGCTCGTTCCGCGCCAGGGTGCGCATGACGAGGACAAGACCGAGACGGTCTCGGTAACGCATAAGATCAAGGTCAAGGTGCACACTCCGCCGCCGCCGACGCCGACGCCACCGCCGACGCCGCCGCCGCAGCAGCAGACCCCACCACCGAAGCAACAGCCGGTTCAACCGAAGCTGAAGCTGAACGTGCCCAAGACTTCGAGCAACTCGTCGACCTCGTCGAACGAGACGCAATACCACGCACCAACATCAGGTAGCGAGAACGGTGTGCCTGCGGGTACGGGAACGGCTGCGCCGGCCCCGACCGAAGCCCCCAAACCCTCATGCCCGGTCCCGAATAAAGCTGCCTATGCGGTAAGCACTGCAGAAGCGGAGTATCCGAGTGCGGTCGCGGACCTCGGCCTCGGCCCCACCTACGCCCAGGTTCAGGTGTATCTGAGCGCAGATAGTAAGCTCACCAGCGCAACGATCTATCACAGCTCCGGGAACTCACAACTCGACCAATCGGCATTACGCTCTGCACGTCAGTCGACGTATCAGGCGAGCCTCGTCAACTGCGTGCCGACCGCCGGTACGTATCTCTTCCGCGTCGATTTCAACGCCGATCAATAAATACGACGGTCGGAAACCATGAATGACGGCGTGAGGCTAACTCGGTGACACCGAAGGCCCCACGCCGTCTTCTTTTTTGGGCGATCGCGATCTCGCTTGCGGTGCATCTGATCCTTGCCGGCTGGACGCATATGCCGTTCGCGCTGCCGCAGGGTGAGGCGACCATCATTACTATCACGCATCCGCGCATCATCCATGTCTCGCGCGCAACGCCGCCGCCGCATACGCCTGTGCCACACCCAACGCCGTCCGCCGTTGCCAGCGCTGCACCACGCCCGATTGCAACGAGCGGTGCCGCGGCCTCGCGCCCGACGCAAGCCCCGCCGACGCCGACACCCACTCCGCAACCGGCGCCCGCAAACGGCCGCGCCTGTGATACGCCCAATGCCCCGGCAGGCATGGTCGGCACACCGCCACCGCCGGACTTGGTCGCCGAGGCGCGCGAATCGGCGATTACCGGGCAGACCGCCGTGCTGGTGCACGTCAACGCCGACGGCAGTATCGCTACCGCCGTGGTGAGCGCAGGCTCGGGAAACGGCTCGTTGGATCTGGCGGCGCTGGCGGCTGCAAGGTCGGCGCAATACGCACCGGCCTACGCCGACTGTAAGGCCGTCGCGGGGGCGTACACGTTCGTTACGAAATGGATCGCCTGGTAAAAGGGGGCGGAAGCGCTAGATAACGCCCATATCGCGAAGCAGATGGAGCGTGTCGATGTAGCGCTGCAGATGCGCGCGTAGGTCATCGTCGACGTCGAGGAAAGCCACGCCGGTGCGATACCGCTGAAGAAGCGGATCGTAGTGTGACCAGCGCACGGTTCCGCGCACGCGTAATACCGGCTGCGTATCGCCACGCAACTCGAGCTGAACCGATACCGGATGGTCTTTCACCAATTCGGCATTGGTCAACATCGCCATCCCGCCGAGCGCGATGTCGTATGTCTCTGTAAATTCCGGCTCGAAGTCGTCACCGATACTATAGGACACCAGGAGCGTATCACCGACGCGTTCGAAACGGCGCTCGTATTGCGACGAGTGGCCGTTGCTTCCGTTCTCAACCACGAGGACGCCTTACCCCGGCCGCGCACGCAATCCTGCACAAGGGCGCGGCCCCTGCGGAGGCGTAACCGAGCGCGGTGAACTTCGTCCAAGCGATGATCCTCGCCGCCCTCCAAGGCGTGAGCGAACTTTTTCCGGTCTCCAGCCTCGGGCACACCATCTTGATCCCGGCGTTGTTGCAATGGCACAACATCCATCGGTCGGACCCATCGTTCTTGGCCTTCGTCGTCGTCCTCCACCTCGGCACCGCAATTGCGCTCATTGTCTTCTATCGGGAAGACTGGTTGCGCCTGGGCCGGGCGCTGATCGGTAGCCTCGTGCGCGGCAAGCTCTCGAACGACCGCGACGAGCGAATCGCCTGGCTCCTAGTGGTCGGTACGGTACCCGTTGGAATCCTCGGCCTACTCTTCAAAGAGAAGGTCAGCCTGCTCTTCGGATCGGTAGCTCCGGTCGCGATCTTCCTGATGCTCAACGGCCTCGTGATGTTTGCCGGTGACTGGCTACGCCGTCGCCAGCACGCAAACGATACCGGTTACAAAACGATCGATCAGCTCTCATACCCGCAGAGTATCTGGGTCGGATTCGGGCAATCGCTCGCACTCTTGCCTGGCATCTCGCGCAGCGGCGCCTCGATCGTCGTCGGCCTACTCTGCGATCTCGACAACGCCGACGCCGCGCGCTACTCGTTCTTGCTCGCCACCCCGGTCATCTTCGCCGCCAGCGCACTCTCGATCCCGGATCTGTGGGCCCCGGGCGCACACATCGACATATCAATGGCGGTCATCGGCGCGATCGTCGCCGGTATCTTCGCCTATCTGGCTGTCGCATTTCTCACCAAGTATTTCAAGCACAATGACCTGCGCCCGTTCGGCTGGTACTGCCTCGCCTTCGGAGCCATTTGCCTCACACTCGCCAAGATGGGAATCATCACGTGAAAAATCTCGCCCTCGTACTCGCCATCATCTTCATCATCCTCGCCGTAACCGTCGCGTTGGGCTTGTCCAGCGCCGCCCCAATCCTCGGCATGAACGGCGAACACCACACCAAACACGCAGTGCTCTACGCCGTACTCGCAGTACTCAGCCTCGTATGGTACCGCTTCCAAAGCAACGCCAAGGCCTAGACCCAAGGGCCTAGACCAAAGGCCTAGACCCAAGGACGAGACGGCAAAGAAGAAGCGTAGCGATCGTCCTGGCCGATTCCGCGAGTGGGTTTGCGTTTTGCGGGGCGTCTAGACTTTTTCGCAATCGCCATGGATGGCGACTACCTTTGAACGTTGCGAAAAAGCGAACGAGTAGGAGCGCCCCCGGACGGGGCGCGACGAACGTACCCGCAAAAGGCAAAGGCGCTCGCCGAATCCGAAGAGACGGTCGCGGAGTGGGCTATTTTTTTGCTACGAGGTATATCTCGTTGGTGTGCGGCGCGATGATTTCGATGTTGTTGCGTGCGTTGCGAACTAAGGGCTCGAACTCGGCGAGGCGGCGTTCGCTGGTTTGCAGGATGATCAACGGATAGTCGGCGGCGGCGCTCAGGATACTCGCGATCGAGCGTGTGTACGAGTGCGCGTCGGCACTGCGCGCGCCGAAGAGTGAATCTTTATAGGTGTGCTCGATGGTGAAGTACGGGTTGCCCTGCCACCACGCTTCCCACATCCAGATGCGGGCGTCGGCGGTGCGGAAGGCATTGCGTGCCGGCGGGGCGACAAAGAGCGCGTCGGCGGTATGCGCCGAGATAGTTGCCAACACGTCGCTCTCGCGTACGGTGTTGCGGCGGAAGTTCGTGCCGACCCAGGATTCGGTCTCGCGAATATAGTTCCAGGCAAGTTCGCTCGGCGGCACGTCAGGCATATCGTCGGGGAAGTGCGATTTCTGCAACCAGTAGCAGAAGACGCGCCACAACCCGAGGATCGCGAGGCCGGTCTGACCGTCGCTGCGCAAGTTACGCACGTTGTCGAGCCATACACCGAGATAGAGGCATTGTTCTTCGGAGAAGAAGACGCCCTCCCACGCTTTGAACGCATCGACCGGGTAGATGCGACCGGGCAACATCTCAACGATCTCGGCGACCTCGCTATCGCGCAGGATCGTTTGATCATTGACGACGATCCCTTCGCCGACGCGCACGAACCAGTCGAGTAGATCGCCGCCATGTACGGCGATGCCGTGGCGTTTGAGATAGTTGAGGTGCGTCGGCAGCCCCATGAGTGGATCGACCAAACTACGCGCGTCGTTGGCTGCAAGAATTTCGTAGAGACGCGAAGGCGAGACGCGGCGGGTGCGTTCGTGGAGTTCGATCATGCCGTCGCTCGTGCGGCTTCGAGCATCGCGCGCGCAACGGCGGGATCAAACTGTGAGCCGGCAGCCGTGTCGATGCGATCCGCGGGTGCGGTGCGGTCCTCGCGGATTTGGGTGCGATGGGCCTGTTCGAGCGCGTCTCGTGCCAACACCGCGGAGAGAATGCGCGCCGCGATCGGAATCGCCTTGCTCTCGAGCGCCGGGATGCCACTGCCGTCGTACCAAGCAGAGCGATTGCGTAGCGTTTCGGCGGCGCCGGCAAAGGTGACGTTTCCGGCGAAGATGTCGGCGGCTTCGGCTGCGTGCCCGGCGCGTTCGGCGATGCCGAGGCGCGCAAGCGGATCGAATCGTTCGTCTTCGGAGGGCTCGTTGTCGAGCTCGCCTGCACCGAAAGTGCGCACTGCCAGGGCAAGAGCAAGGCGGTCGGTCGAACCGATCTTCATGATGTCGGCAAGAGCATCGGCGAACTGTGTCACACGAGCGCGCCGGCCCGGCGTGTCGTTGTGCGCGTCGATCCGATCAGCAAGGAGGTCGACGAGCTGCTCCGGATCTGTCGCGGCAACGTTGAGTGCGGATAGAGGCGGGGCGATATCGTCGAGTTCGCCGCCGCTCATGTGGAACCAGCGGACATAGATACCGACGAACTCGGGGCCGATGATACGCCCGCCGGTCGCAGCGACCGCGCTAAGAGTCTCTTCTACATCTTCGGCGCGCGCGTAGATGTCGGCGAGATGGAGCAACTGTGCGCACGCGGGGATGCCCTGCCAGCGGAGTTGATCGGGGAAGCCGGTGCCGTCCCACGCCTCGCTCTGCCAGCGCACGAAGTCGGCGGTATCTTTCGGTAGGGCGGCGATCGTTTCACAAAGGCGTGCGCCCTCTGCGGGAACATCCCAGCGCGCCATCTCGGCGATTCGATCAGAGAGCTCATGATTGCGGCGCAGACCTTCGTTTCCGATGGCACCGATGGCGTGCAAGAGCCCCGCAAAGTAGAGGGCTGCCACTTCGTCTTCACTGCGACCCGCGGCGCGTGCAATCGCTGCTGCGGCAGCCGCTTTACGGCGCGAGAGACCGGGCGCGTTGCGCGCCGCACGGTCGCCGACGGCGGCGAATGCGTCCAAGACGTCGCCCAGCCGCTCTGCGGCCGTCCGAGGAACGGCGTCCGGGTCCTGGAATAGCGTCATCGCTTACGCCGATTAGTTGTTACCGTGCATAAACCCTCACATATTACCGCAGACGGCTCCGTTTCGATGGTGAACGTCTCCTCGAAGACAGCGACGATACGGACCGCCCGGGCTGAGGCGGTCGTGCTGATGCCTCCTGCCGTCCTCGCCGCGATGCTCTCCGCCACCGGCCCCAAAGGAGATGCCTTGGTCACCGCCCAGATCGCCGGGATCGCCGCCGCCAAGCGCACCGACGAACTGATCCCGCTCGCCCACTCGTTGCCGCTAGCCCATGTCGGGGTGCAGTTTTCGTGGCTGGATGACGGCCTGCGCATCGAGACGACCGCGACCACCACCTCGCAGACCGGCGTCGAGATGGAGGCGCTGGTCGCCGCCTCGGTCGCCGCTCTGACCATCTACGATATGGCGAAGGCCATCGATAAGGGGATTACCATTACGGGCATTCGCTTACTGGAGAAGACCGGTGGCAAAAGCGGGGACTGGCGCGCATCATGAGCGCCTTTCGCGTCGCGCTCTTCGTCCTCTCCGACCGGGCCGCGTCCGGCGTGCGGGCCGACGCCTGTTTGCCGGTTATGCGCGAGAAGCTCGGGGCGGCATATACGATCGTTCGCGAACTCGTCTTGCCCGACGACCCAAGCGCGCTCCAAGCCGAGCTGATCGACCTTTGCGACCGCGGTGCGGCCGACCTGATCCTGACCAGCGGCGGTACCGGGCTTGCACCACGCGATCGCACGCCACAGGCGACGGCCGCGATCATCGACTATGAAGTCCCGGGTATCGCTGAAGCGATTCGCGCCGCGTCGATGCAGATCGTCAAGAGCGCGATGCTTTCACGAGCGCTGGCCGGCGTTCGTCATCGCACCTTGATCATCAACCTCCCCGGCAGTCCCAAGGCGGTTGCGGAGTCGCTTGATGTCATCGTCTCTACTTTGCCGCACGCGCTGGAGTTGCTCGGCGATCATGTGATCGACGGCTGATCGACCCGTGGACTATCCGCAAGCCGAGGCGTATCTCCTCGGCACCATCGACGAAAGCACGTCGCGTCACGAACCCTATCGGCTTGACCGGATACGCACGTTTCTGCGCGCCCTCGGTGATCCGCAGAACTGCTACCCGACGATTCATATCGGCGGCACGAGTGGCAAGGGCTCAACCTCGACGATGGTCGCGGCGATGTTGCGTACCGCCGGAAAACGGACCGGCCTGCATACCAAACCGCACCTCCACTCGATGACTGAGCGGGCTGTCGTCGATGGCGATGCAATCGGCGAAGAACGCTTCGCGGAGCTTCTGGAAGAGATGATGCCAGTGATCGAGCGATGCGCTTCGGACGGCGTGCGCCCCTCATACTACGAGACGCTGCTGGCGCTGGCGTTTCTGCACTTCGCGCGCGAACGGGTCGACATCGCGGTGATCGAGGTTGGGATAGGCGGTTCGCTCGACGGTACCAACGTCATCGTTCCGCTGGTGAGCGCGATCACGACGGTCGGCTACGATCATACGGAGATTCTCGGCGATACGCTCGAACTGATTGCGGCCGACAAGGCGGGCATTGCAAAACCGGGAGTTCCGCTCATCTGCGGCGTGCTCGACGCCGGCCCACGCGAGGTTATCGCGGCTCGTTGCGCTGTGGCCGGCGCACCGTTCGTCCCGGTCTGGGAGAGTACGAGTATCGAAGCACGCGACGGTACGCGTTTTGCCGTGCGAACGCCGGAGACGACCTACGAGATTGCGATGCCTTTGCTCGGTGCGTTTCAGCGCCACAACGCCGCCATCGCTCTTCGTATCGTCGAAGTACTGCCGGCATCGTTGCGCCCATCGCGCGAGGAGGCCCAAGCGGGTCTTGCGAGCGCAACCTTGGCGGGTCGTATGGAGTATTTCGCAGGTCCGCCGGCCGTCGTCTTCGATGTCGCGCACAATCCCGAGAAGGCCGGACGGCTTGTCGATGCCTTACGTGAGCAGTTTCCCGACGCGCGATTCGCGTTCGTCGTGGGCATCGGCGACAGCAAGAACGCCTCCGCGATCGTGCGGGCGCTTGCACCGGTTGCTACGCGTTTTGCGTTCTCGCGTTTCGAGGCGCCCGGGCGTCACGCGACCGAACCGGAGGCGCTCGCCGCGATGGCGCGCGACCTCGGCCGACCGGCTCGCACGTTCGACGATCCAATGGCGGCCTTCGCCGCGACGTGCAACGATGCACCGGAAGAGATCATCGTCGTTACCGGATCGACCTTGATGGTCGCGAGCGTCCGACCGCGGTTGAAACAACATGTCGCAGGCTGAGCGCGGCGCGCTCGCCGTGCGCAACGTGCGTCTGCCGTGGGGTGTACGCACCTACGTCATGGGCATCGTCAATGTTACGCCCGACTCGTTCTCCGGCGACGGCGTACTTGCGCCGCGCGATGTCGTGAGCCGAGCACTTGCGCAAGTCCATCGTGGTAGCGATATCGTCGACATCGGTGGCGAATCGACGCGCCCCGGTCATGTGCGGGTTGACGAGATGGACGAGATCGCCCGGGTTGCTCCGGCAATTCGCGACGTGCGTGCGCATCTACCGCATGCGATCATCTCGGTCGATACCTACAAGCCGGCGGTGGCGCGCGCCGCCTGCGAGGCAGGCGCCGACATTATCAACTCCGTCTGGGGCATGCCCGATGCGTTGCTCGACGTCGCGTTGGAGTTCGGTACGCCGGTCGTGATCATGCACAACAAGGAGCGGGCGGTCTATGCAGGCGCAATGCTCGATGAAGTATTGGCGTTCTTGCTCGAAGCGGGCGAGCGTGCGGTGCGACGCGGCTTGCCACGCGAACACGTCTTGCTTGATCCCGGTGTCGGATTCGGCAAGACGCCGGACCAGAATATCGCGGTCTTGCACGGGTTGGAACGCCTCGTATCGCTCGGCTTCCCGACCTTGCTCGGCGCGTCGCGAAAGTCGACGATCGGCAGTCTGACCGGACGTGATGCCGACGAACGAACCTACGGTACCGCCGCCACGACCGCGCTTGCGGTCGCTGCCGGAATCGATGTAGTGCGTGTCCACGACGTCCGCGAAACTCGCGACGTGCTCGCGGTAAGCGATGCCGTCGTTCGCAATTGGAGGCCTGAGGGATGGATGCAATAACGATCGGCGGGATTCGTGCCTACGGTAAGCACGGCGCCTACGAGGGGGAGCGCGACAGCGAGCAGCCGTTCGATCTCGAGCTACGACTCGAACTTGATCTGCATGCTGCGGAGGCGAGCGACGACCTCGGCGACACGATCAACTACGACCACCTGTGTACGACGGTAACGGGGATCGTGCGCGACCGCTCCTTCGCGCTCTTGGAACGGCTCGCGGGCGCGATCGTAGAGGCGATTTTCGCCGACGCTCGGATCGCCCGCGCATCGGTAGCGATCGGCAAGCCCGGCATACTCTCCGGCGCGACCGCAACGGTGACGTTGCAACGCGAGAACCCGCGCTATCGCGCAGCTTTTCCGTGACGCATCGCGCCTACATCGCCGTCGGCGGTAACCTCGACGATGCGATCGAGACGGTGATTCGCGCGGTGATTGCACTCGACGAACTCGGCAAGGTGACGCGCGCTTCATCGCTCTACGAGACGAAGGCCTGGGGTAAGACCGACCAGCCGAACTTTATCAACGCGGTCGCCCTGCTGGAGACCGGTCTCGAGCCGGAGGCGCTACTGGTGGCGCTTAAAGCCCTCGAGACACGTTTAGGTCGCGAGCCGGGTGAGCGCTGGGGGCCGCGCGTGATCGATCTCGATATCCTCACCTACGACGACGAGCTCGTCGCGAAACCGGATCTCACGATTCCGCATGCGCGTATGGCCGAGCGTGCCTTCGTGCTGGTGCCGCTCGCCGAGATCGATGAGCGCTACGCACCGTTGCGTGATGCGCTACGCATTCCCGCGGGCGAGATCACCAAGTTAGAGTAGCCCGTCAGATGGCGGTAGCTTCGTAAACCTTCTTGGTGATGAAAACGTCGAGCAAGAGCGGGTCGATTTTGCCGCGATCGGAAAACTCTTTGGTGAGGATGTCGAGCGCCCGTTCGATCGAAAGCGCCTTCTTGTACGGACGATCGCCCGCGGTGAGCGCATCAAAGATGTCGCTGATCGTCATCATGCGTACCTGCGGCAAAATCTGATCGCCGGAGAGGCGCCGTGGATAGCCCGTTCCGTCGAGATGTTCGTGATGGCCGTAGGCAAGCTCGGCAACATTCGGCCACGGCGTTGTCTGCCACGGGATCTCGCGTAGGAAGAGAAATGATTGCGTCACATGCTGTTGCATGCGGTCGCGTTCGAAGTCCGAGAGCGAACCCCGCGGGATGGTGAGAAACTCCAGCTCCGCATCGTCGATCAGCGGGCGCACGTCGTAGCCGTCGCGGAACATACGTCGTCGCGCTTCATCGAGCGCCTCGGAGGCCTCCGAAGCGACGACCGCCGGTTCGTTGGCCGCTTCGATCTTCGCTAGCAACGCTGCGAGCTCGGTGCGTTCCTTAGCGTGCGTCGATTGCTCGATCGCGAGAAGGAAGCGCAGACGGACCGTGTCCAGGCGCCCGTCGGGCAGCTTCTTCGATTTCGCGAAGATATATTCGGGCACGGCGACCTTCCCGAAGTCGTGGAGCAGCGAAGCATAGCGCAACTCGCGCAGATGGTCGGCGGTGAACTGCACCTCCGCGAATGGCCCGGTGCCGATGGCATTGATGGTCGTCGCTTGTGCGACGGTGAGCGCTGCGACGCGCTCCGAATGACCCTGCGTCGCTGCATCGCGTACCTCGATCGCCTTGACCGAGGCGCGCACGAAGGTCTCGAAGAGATCCTGAATCGCTTGCACGAGGCGGGCGTTCTCCATGGCTACGGCCGCCTGCGAAGCGAGTGCGAGCAAGACTTGCTCGTCGTGGTCATCGAACGGCTCGACGACCTCGATCGTATGCCCCGGTGACTCCAAGTTCATCTCGAAGCTCGGCTTGCGATTGATCAACTGAATCGCACCGACGATATCGCCGTCTACGTTGGTCATCGGCACGCATAACATCGACTTCGTACGGTAGTGGCTCGCTTTATCAAAGGTCGCGTTGAAGCGATACGGTAGCTCCGGAGAGAGCGCGTAGGCGTCGTCCATCCGCACCGGCTTTGCGGTGATAGCCACGTAGCCGGCGATCGACGAGGTCGAGAGCGGAAGCATCGAGCCGAGGTAGATGCCCGCATCGTGCGGCCCCGTCTGCGCGACGGCAAAGCGCAGCATCGCCGCTCCTTCACCTTTCTCGACGACGTAGAGGCTACCGCCGTCGGCGTGGGTCAGTTCGCGCGCTTTGCGCACGATCAGCTGTTGCAGAGACGGTAGGTCGCGCTCGGACGAGAGGGCGCGTGCAATATGCAGCAGGTCCCCGCTCTCGGCGGCGGCGCGCCCCTGAGCTATGGCCGCGTCGCTGGCTAAGGCGGCCCGGGCTGCGGCGACCATCGAGGCACGGTCGAGCGGTGGCCGTAGGATGGCGACGACATGGGGCTCGTCGGCCAGCCAGGCGGTGCCGGGTTCGTCCGGGGCGATAGCGATCACCGAGACGGGAGTGCGCTGAAGGGTCGATATCCCGCCTCGTTTGCCGAGGCGCTCGAAGTTGACCTCGCGCGGTTCCAAGCCCGCTCGCGCGAACATATCGGGGAAGGGCCCGAGATCCAGGCCGACAGGATACAGAAAGAGCGCCATCTACCGTAGTAACGTCGCCGGGCGCACACTCGATTCCCGCTCCGGGGTCCGATAAGGGCGCATAGGCCCCGGCGACGAATCCAAGGCGCTCATGTCCGACGTGCATATTACGCCCGGTAGCATCGCTGCCCGGGTCCGCCGCCTGGTCGAATCCTTCGTCGAGACCGACCTGATCCGAGTCCGCATATCGCGGGATGGGGATCATATCGAGCTCGGACGCCCTGCGCGTAGGGTTGACCATGCCGAGATGGCCGAAGCGGTGGCGCTCGCTGCCGAGGTGATCCCGGCGCGCAATCTCGATACGATCAAGGCCGACTTGGTCGGTATCTTCAGGCTCTCGAAGCCGGCGCCGCTTGACGGCGATCTGCTGGAGAGCGATCGCGAACTTGCCTACGTCGAGGCGCTCGGCATCCGCAACCCGGTCCGCTCGCGCGGCGCCGGCCGGATCGTAGCGATTCTCTGCAAAGACGGCGACGCGGTCGACTACGGTCGCCCGCTTTTCGAATTGGATCGAGGCTAACATTTTCCGCAAAGTACTGATCGCCAACCGTGGCGAGATCGCGCTCCGTATCAATCGCGCCTGCCAAGAGCTGGGCGTGAAGACGGTTGCGATCTTCTCCGAGGCCGATCGCGAGTCGCTGCACGTCCGCCAAGCGGATGAAGCCTTTTGTGTCGGTCCGGGCCCGGTACCGCGCTCGTATCTGAATATTCCCAACATCATCTCGACGGCGCTCGTCACCGGATGTGATGCGATCCATCCCGGCTACGGCTTTCTCGCCGAGAACGCACGCTTCGCGCAGATCTGCGCCGATCACGGCATCGCCTTCATCGGGCCGAAGCCCGAAGTGATCGCCGCGATGGGCGATAAGGCGACCGCCAAGCGCGTGATGAAAGAAGCCGGCGTTGCGACGACCCCGGGTACGGACATCCTCGCCTCCGTCGATGAAGCGAGAAAGGCCGCGCACAAACTCGGCTACCCCGTGTTGATCAAAGCGACGGCAGGCGGCGGCGGCAAGGGGATGCGCGTCGTCGAGAAGCCGGAAGACCTGGAACGCGCTTTTTCCGGTGCCAGCAACGAAGCCGAAGCTTCGTTCAAAGACGGCCGGGTCTACATGGAAAAGTTGATTCGAGATCCGCGTCATATCGAAGTGCAAGTGCTCTGCGACGGCTTCGGGAATGTCGTACACCTCGGCGAGCGCGATTGCTCCGTGCAGAAACCATCGCATCAGAAGTTGATCGAAGAAGCGCCGGCTCCGTCGCTCTCCGATAAGGCGCGAAAGAATCTTCACGATATGGCTGTGAAAGCGTGCAAGCATGTGAAGTACTCCAACGCCGGTACGCTTGAGTTTCTCTCGCACGGCGACGAAGTGTACTTCATGGAGATGAACACCCGCATTCAGGTCGAGCATCCGGTGACCGAGATGGTCTACAGCGTCGATCTCGTCAAGGAACAGATTCGCATCGCCTCGGGCGAGCGTCTCGGATATACGCAATCCGATCTCGCGCTGCGCGGGCATGCTATCGAATGTCGCATCAACGCCGAAGATGCACGCAATAACTTCGCGCCACAGGCTGGCACGCTCTCGAAGGTCGTCTTTCCGGGCGGCCCCGGCATACGTGTCGATACACACGTCTATTCCGGTGCGCAGGTACCGCCGTATTATGATTCGATGATCGCGAAGATTGTCGCGTTCGGTGCGACCCGTGAGGCAGCGATCGTGCGTATGGAGCGAGCATTGCGCGAGACGGTGATCGAGGGCGTGCATACCACCATCGAGGAGTGCCTTATCATCCTTGCCACGCCGGAATTCCGTTCCGGCAATTACAACATCGGTTTCTTACCGCGCTTGCTCGAAAAGCAAGCCGCGGAAGCAGCCGCCGTACCGGCGACGGCGTAGCATGCCGAGCCGCAGAATGGCCCGCGAGCAGGCACTACAAGCGCTCTACTCGATCGATGTCGGCAAGCGCGAACCGACCGAGGTACTCAACGAAACCGTCGGCGATCTCGCCCCCGGCGAACATCGACGCTTTGTGCGCGATCTCGTACTCGGCACGCTCGATCATGCCGAAGAAGCCGACGGCGTCGTCGGTCCGTTGCTCGAGGGCTGGACGCTCGAGCGCCTGCCGAAGATCGACCGGCTCGTCCTTCGCATGGCGGTCTACGAACTGCGTTACGTCAAGACGCCCCCGGCCGTCGTTCTCAACGAGTCGGTCGAACTGGCGAAGAGATTCTCTACGGAAGATTCCGGGCGCTATGTCAACGGTGTCTTAGCAGCGGTCGTTCGGGGCGATGCTTCGTAAGAAGAAGCGCCCGAGTCGGGGCAAACGCCTCCTGCGCAACTTCGCGATCGTCGTGTTTTTGTTGCTGCTCTTCGGAGCGGGGACGGTTGCCGGCATCGTTGCAGCATACTCCCGCAACCTGCCGGACATCAGTCGCATGGCCGACTATCAGCCGGCTCGTTCGACGCGCATCTTTGCGCGCGACGGCTCGTTGCTCGGAAGCGTCTATAAAGAGAACCGCGTTTGGGTGCCGATCAGCGGTATCCCGCAGATCGTTCGTGAAGCGTTCATCGCTTCCGAAGATCGCAACTTCTATCATCACCATGGCGTCGACTTCTTCGGCGTGGCACGCGCTGCACTCGCCGACCTCACGCATCATCGTACGCAGGGTGCGTCGACGATCACCCAGCAGCTCGCGCGTAAGCTTTTCTTAAACGACGAGTTTTCGATCTCGCGCAAGGTTCAAGAAGCACTGCTGGCCATGGAGATCGAGCGTTACTACACCAAGGACGAGATCCTCGAACGTTACCTCAACATCATCTATCTCGGTTCTGGTGCGTACGGCGTCGACGCGGCGGCACACACGTATTTCGGACGTGGCGTCAACTCCTTATCGATCGGCCAAGCCGCGATGATCGCCGGAGTCGTCGCTGCGCCCTCGGCCTACTCGCCGTACGTTAGCATGACCTACGCCAAGAGCCGGCAGAAACGTGCGCTTGGTTTAATGGTGGAGAGTGGCTTCATCACGCAGGCGCAGTCCGATGCGGCCTACGCCGAACCGGTGCAACTCGTCGGCATACGGCCCGCAGGTTTGCAAGGGTTCGAATCGCCGTACTTCACCACGTACGTTCTTGCACAACTCGAGCAACTCTTCGGCAAGCAAGCCGTGCAAGAGGGCGGGCTCCAAGTCTATACCACCGTTGATCCCAAGCTCGAAGCAGCGGCGCAAGAGGCGGTCGACTGGGGCGTCAACGCGGGCCTCGCCGAGGGGGTCGGCGCACACGAGGCGGCGCTCGTCTCGATTCGCCCGAGCACCGGCGAGATCGTCGCGATGATCGGCGGCACCAAGTTCTCCGTTGCAAATCAGTTCAATCGTGCTTGGCAGGCGGGGCGCCAGCCGGGATCATCGTTCAAGGCGTATGTGTACACTGCGGCGATCGACGGTGGCGGCATGTCGGCATCGACCGTGATCGACGATTCGCCGGTTTCATATCCGATGGGTGACGGCACGCAGTGGGCGCCGCAGAACGACGATTTCAAATTCATGGGACCGATCACGTTACGGCAGGCGTTGGCCTACTCGCGTAACGTCGTCGCGGTGAAGGTCGCCCAGGAGATCGGCATCGACAAGGTGATGGACTATGCGAAACGGATGGGCGTCACCTCACCGCTTGAAGCGAACCTTTCGCTCGCGCTCGGGACCTCCGATGTGACCGTGATGGATCAGGCGAGCGGCTATTCGACGATTGCGAACCAAGGGATTCATATCGATCCGGTGGCGTTTAAGGTCGTCAAAGATGCGCTCGGCAATACCGTGCTCGATGATCGCTTTCCCCAGCGCAGCGAAGCGATATCGGCAGGTACCGCGTTTATTATCACCACGATGTTACAAGACGTCATTGCCTACGGCACCGGTACGAACGCGAATATCGGTCGTCCGGCAGCCGGGAAGACCGGCACGACCTCGGATTTCAAGGACGCATGGTTCGTTGGCTTTACGCCCGATCTCGTCACCGCCGTATGGGTCGGTAACGACGAAGGACGCATGTACGAATCGTACGGTGGTAATATCCCGGCGCGCATCTGGGCGCGATATATGCGCTTTGCACTGAAGAATGTCGCAAAGCATGATTTCGTGATGCCGACCGACGAGGTGCGCAAGGCCGCTTCGTGTAGTGGACGCGGAGTTGAATACTATCTCATCGCGACTGCACCGACCTCGCCGTGCACGCGCGGACTCACCCAACTTGCCGTGCCGCCCGAAGCGGCCGCGGCGACGGTCCAGCCGTTGCCGAGCGTAGCCGCGACGCCATCGCCCCTGCCTGCCGCCGCAACGCAACCGCCCGACGCGGTCGGTGACGGCACGAAGTATGTGCCCCTCGACTCGCCTGTGCCGGCGACGCCGGTACCGAGCGCATCGCCGCACCGATGAGTGAACTCGACGCCGATCCGCTGGTTGTAACGGTCAGCGAGTTCTCGCAGCGTCTCAAAACCGTCTTTCGCCGCGTGCCGGCCTTCTCTCGCGTCGGCGTGAGCGGTGAGATATCGGAGGTGCGCGCGAGCCAATACGGTCTCGGCTTTACGCTCAAGGATCAGAACGCGATCCTCAAGTGCTTTGCTTTTAGCAAGTATGCAAAACTCTTCCCGGCGGTTGAGAACGGTGCCGCGATCACCGCCTTCGGCAGTGTCGAAGTACAGGAGAAGTGGGGCTACTATCAGTTGCTGGTTACCGAACTGCGCCTTACCGGTGTCGGTGA
>CAJDXE010000043.1_pt1 | contig 16859 bp, 19 predicted proteins | sample 7391781 | NCBI WGS metagenome assembly CAJDXE01 (sample SAMEA7055730, study PRJEB34461) | soil metagenome | biome: terrestrial ecosystem; feature: Peninsula; material: soil | place: Antarctica | collected 2016
GTGCCACGATGCCGATGATGATCGGTGCGTCGATAAAGGCGAGAACCGGGTGAACCAGCATGTCCGTTGAGTCTCCTACGCCGACAGCGCGTCGGCTAAACGTTCGAGTTCGGTCTTTGCCGCCGATGCTCCCATCGGCGCGAGTGCTTCTTTAGCCCGGCGCGCGTAGGCGGCAATCTCGCGGGTGGTCGCTTCGAAGGCGCCGGTGTGTGCAAGACCGGCCAGGATAGCGGGAATATCGGCCTCGGAGCCCTCGCCGTTATAGTACGTTTCCACCCGCCCTCGCAGGTCCGTATCGCCGCTCTGCAGTCCCAGGATCAGCGGAATCGTCATCTTACGCTCTTGCAGATCGTTACCGACCGGCTTGCCGAGCGTCCGTTCGTCTGCCGTCATATCCAGCAGGTCGTCTTTCATTTGAAATGCTACGCCGAACAGATCGCCATATGAACGCAACGCCTCGACCTGCTCGGGCGAACCGCCGCCCGCGATCGCTCCGCACTCCGCCGATGCAGCGAAGAGCGTAGCGGTTTTTTTGCGTGCGACCTCGACATACGTCTCAAGCGCCAGATCGAGGAGACCAAGCTCCAGGCGAAGAGGTAGTCGCCGGCGAGTACGCTCACCCGGTTGCCGTAGTCGATTGCGGTTGCGTTGACACCGCGACGGGTCGTCGCGTTATCGACGACGTCATCGTGTATCAACGTCGCGACGTGAATCAGCTCCATATACGCGGCGAGGTGGAGGTGTTCGTCGGAGTCGTCTCCGCAGGCACTCGCCGCGAGCAACGTTATGCGCGGACGCAGGCGCTTGCCGCCGGCGGCGAGCATGCGCCGTATCGCTTCGGTAATCAGCGCGTTGTCGGTGGCGAACGTCGTTCGGAAAAAGTTTTCTACTCGCGCATAGAGGCCGGCATCGTCGCTTACGGCTTCCATCTTAGGCTTTCGTTCCGTAGTGGATCGCGATCGATCCGCCCATCAGCCGTTCGTATCCGGCGTCGGCGAAGCCGGCGCGTACGAAGCGCTCGCGCAGCTCGTCGGCATTCGGATGATTGGTCAGCGAGTTCGGAAGATAGGTGTAGGCCTGCTTCGATCCGCCGACGATCGTGCCGATCAACGGGACCATCTTGTAGAAGTAGAGATCGAAGCAACGCTTGAAAATCGGGTTTGGCGCTTTGCTTACGTCGAGGTTGACGAAGTGTGCACCCGGCTTGAGTACGCGGCGAATCTCACCGAGCACCTTGTCGATATCGACGACGTTGCGCAATGAAAAGCCCATCGTTGCACCGTCGAAACTGTTGTCCTCGAACGGCAGTGCCATCACGTCGCCTTCGATAAACGAGCAGTCGCCGCGCGCCTCTTTCGGCGCGCGAGCACGGGCGCCGTCGAGCATCGGTGCGCAAAAATCTATGCCGGTCACATGCGACGTCGGATCGGTGCGCAGAAGATGGAAGACGACGTCTCCGGTGCCGCAGCAGAGGTCGACGATCCGCCCGCCCGTGGGCGCGGCGAGGATAGCGATCGCGCGCCGGCGCCAGCGCTCGTCCAGGCCGGCCGTCATGACCCGATTGGTCGCGTCATAGCGCGGCGCGATCTTCGCGAACATTTCGCGAACGAAGGCGCCCTTGTCGGCGGGCGGACGATTAGGCGTTGCGTCGTTCATAGCGTGGGCGAACCTGGTTCTCCCCGCTTGACGGCGGGCCTGCGCGGCCTTGCTTTTGCCGACCTTTGTCGGGATAGACCCACGGATGGTCTCACTTGCATCGAGTGCCGACGTTCTGGCGGTCCTCGCACGTGGCCGCGAGATCGCGCTCTCGGCTTATACACTGAACTCGCCGCGTCTGATCGACGCGCTCGCGGCGGCTGCCGCACGCGGCGCGCGGGTTTGCGTCGAGCTACCCTCTGCACCGTATCATTCGGACGGCCTGGCTCTCGCCAACGCCGCGAGGGCACGGGAGTTACGCCGCGCCGGCATCGAGGTGCGACTCGAAGACGGCATCCATGAAAAGTCGCTGGTCGTCGATGGTGCTGTCTACCTCGACGACGCGAACTGGCTCGCACACGGCGGCGACACGATCGTGCGTGACGACGATGCCGGCGATCCGGCGATCGCTCGAACAAAAGGCGCCGCGCTCGCGCTCGAAGACCGGTTGATCGCGGGCGCCGGCGACACGGTTGATCTAGAAACCGAATCGTTCGGTAATGGCCCGGTCTCGGGTATGCTCGAACGCGCAGCCCAGCGCGGCGTCCATGTGCGCATACTCGTCGCTGCACGTGAAACACGAAACAACTCGCACGAAGCGGCAACGATCGCAGCGCTCGTACGTGCCGGAGCGCAGGTGCGTCTCACCGATGCAACCGAGAAGTTTGCGGTAGCCGGCGATAACGTATGGGTTGGGAGCGCTAACGCCACCTACGGCGTCTTCGATCAAACCGATTGGGGCACGGTCACCGGCGACGCCGCGATCCGCGCGCATATCAGCACCGCATTTGAGTCCCGCTGGAGCGCATCGAAATGACGAACAGCGAACTCCGGCGGATCTTAACGTCGCACGGATTTTGGTTGGTCAACCATGGTCATCGGCATGATCGATATTGCGATGCATCGGGCACGTACGTGATCGTTCCGCGTCATGGAAAGAGTCACGACGTTCCGGCGGGAACGGTTAAAGCAATCCTCAAGAAAGCCGGTATTCGATGAGTAAGTACGCCGTTATCTACGAGCAAGCAGACGATGGTGGGTGGTCAGCCAGGATCCCCGACCTCGAAGAAGTCTGGTCACTTGGACGCACGTTACCCCAGGCGCGAGCAAACGTGCTCGACGCCGTAGCGGATTGGATCGCGTTCTGTATTGAAACAAATCGCCCGTTTCCCAAGAAAGTCTATAAGGTCGGCGAGATCGATATCGAATTGCCGCGACGTAAAGTGGCGACGGCTGCGATTAAAGGGCGGCGTTCGTAACGAGTGATGCACTCGCTCGCCTTTCCATACGCGGGCCGACCTTTGTCTCTTCGGGCTGATATGCTTATATCGTAATATACGAATATATGGTCCGACACTTTAAAGCCGAATTCTTTCGGGTGTTGTCGCATCCGACGCGGCTACGCATTTTGGATACGTTGCGTGACGGTGAGATGACGGTTGGCGACATCCAGGTCGAACTCAAAGTCGAACAATCGACCCTATCGCAACATCTCGGTGCGCTGAGAGCGATCAATTTCGTCCACGCGCGGCGCGAAGGAACGTCGGTATGGTACGCCGTTACCGATGCGGCGATCTGGAAGCTCCTCGATGTCGCACGAGGTATCTATGATCGCCAACTGCGCAAAAACCGTGCGATGCTGGAGAAGATTGGCTAGAACGGCGGTAGGCATTCGCGTCTTCGGTTGCATCGTTCTCCTGGCACTTGCGCCGGCGAGCTTGGTGATTGCTGCTTGGCACGGTACGCTTGTTCTACATGCCGCTCCGATCGTCTCGCCGGCGCTCGATCTTATCTTTGCCGCGAGTCCCTTGGCGTGGCCGTTCTTTCTTTCAATAGCTCTCGTCGTTCCCGCCGTTGCCCTTTGGACGCTCGCACGTGGTCGCGCGCACGATGGCTATCTGCTGTCCGTCTTCGTCGCCTCTATGCTCCTCGTTTTGATCGCACGAAGTGTCGCGTCGTTTGCGCTTGCCTGGGAGATCATGGCCGTCGTTTCGGCGCTCCTCGTTGCCGCGCACCACGAACACCGCTACGTACGGCGCGCCGTTCTTTCCTATCTCGTGGTGAGTCAGGTGGGGACGCTGTGTATCGTCGCGACACTGGTGATCCTTGCGGTACACGCGGGGAACTGGTCGTTTGCCGATATCCAAAGCGCGGCCGGTACCCTGCCGGGACCGGTGCGCTTGATTGCACTCTCGCTCGCGCTCGTTGGATTCGGTTCTAAGGCCGGGCTTGTGCCGTTACATTTCTGGTTGCCGCGTGCGCACCCGGCAGCCCCGGGAAATGCCTCAGCCATGCTTTCGGGATTGATGCTCGCCGTTGCAATCTACGGATTGATTCAGACGTTCGTAATTTTGGCAGCGCCTGCACCGCAGGTGTTCAGCCTCGTCGTTATCGCACTTGGATTGGTGACCGCGGTCGTCGGCGGTCTCTACGCAAGCGTCGACACCGATGTGAAACGACTTCTTGCGTATAGTTCGATTGAGAATATTGGCATTATCGTTGCGACGTTGGGACTGGCGATGCTCGCCTCCGGGCTCGGTGAAGGCGCTTTAGCTGCTCTAGCGCTTGTGGCGTTACTCTTTCACGCGATCTCTCACGCCGTGTTCAAGAGTCTGCTGTTTCTCGCCGCGGGAACAGTCTCGCAGTCGGTCGGTACGACGGATCTCGAGCACCTCGGTGGACTCTTCCGCACGCTCCGCTTTACGGCGCTGCTCGTCTTTCTCGGTTGCATGGCCGCTTCGGCGTTACCGTCCACCGTCGGCTTTGCTTCCGAGTGGCTCGTTTTGCAAGTCTTTATTCACGCGTTGCTGAGCGGGCCGATCTTGCTGCGTGCAACCGCCGCTGTCTCGCTCGCGGCGCTTGCGATGGGGGCCGGGTTAGCTACCTCTGCGTACGTGAAGATGTACGGCATCGGGTTCCTCGGGGTGCGGCGCTCGGCGCACCGTGCGCTCTTCGAACGCTTTGACTTTTCGGTCGCCGGATTAACGTGGCTTGCGCTTGCGATCGTCGTGCTGGGTACGATGCCGGGGCTGGTGCTCGGGCCGCTCGCCGGTATCGTCAACACGGTAGCGATCCCGGCGCCCCCTGCGATCATGCTTGCGGTGCTTCCTTGCGTCGGACTCATTGCCGCATTGCTCTACTACGCGGGAAGACGGGCGCGTCGGGTGGAGACGTGGTCTTGCGCATCGCCCATGCCACGTCGAGGGCAATACACCGCCTCGGCATTTCAAAATCCGATAGCGATCATCTTCAAGGCGTTGCTTCGTCCGGAACGCGAGCGGACGTACGAGACGGCGGAGTCGCCGTGGTTCCCGCGCCGGATCACGTACGCTACAAACATACGCCATGTTGTCGACGAAATGGCGCGATGGATCGCGGCCGTCGTTCAGCAATTTGGGCGACGTACCCGTATCGTGCAAGGCGGGAACCTCCGCATCTATCTGGCGTATGCGGTGGTCGCGCTCATCGTTGTCCTGGTGGTCGCAAAGTGATGTACGTCGTGCAGCTCCTGGTGCTACTGGTCCTGGCCCCGGGCGTCCAGGGCGTGATGTCGACGTTGCGCGCACGTTTAAACGGCAGGTCCGGACCATCGCCGTTGCAACCCTATCGCAACGTGCGCAAGCTCTGGAACAAGGAGGCGCTCGTACCGAAGGGCGTCTCGCCGATCGTTCTTGTCGCTCCCGCAGTACTTGCCGGTGTGGCGATTACCGTCGCCGCACTAGTACCGGTACTCTTTCAAAATGGGTCGCGAAGTGTCGATGCCGTCGCCATCGTCCTGACACTGGCCCTTGGACGATTCGTGTTGATCCTCGCGGCGCTCGATACGCGCTCGCAGTTCGGGGCAATGGCGGCCAGTCGAGAGATCGCGTTCGCGAGTCTAACCGAAGCGCCGCTACTCTTAGCGCTTCTTTCACTATCGTTCGGTGGCGGTGGTGTCTTCCCGGGTCTGCTCGCAGGTAGCGCCCTGCTCGTCGTCTGCCTCTCCGAGACGGCGCGTATTCCCGTAGATAATCAGGAGACGCACTACGAACTGACGATGATTCACGAGGGAACGATCCTCGAGTACAGCGGCTGGCATCTCGCGTTGCTGCAGTATGCTTCGTGGGTTCGTCAACTCGCGCTCTTCGTGCTCGTCGCGATGCTGCTACCGGGAAGTGCCCCGCAGGCACTCGCATGGATCGCGCTTATCGTCATCGTGATTCCGTTGATTGAACGCACCTTTGCGAAGATGCGGCTCTTCGAGGTGCCGGCGCTCTTCGCAAGCGCGACCATCCTAGCTTTGGCGAGTATAGCCGTGCGTCTGGCCGCAGGCAGCGTATGATTGAGGCAACGCTCGTTCTCTCCGCGGTAGCACTCATGCTCGATGCGCGCTTGAGCACCACCCTGCTCGCCTATCTTGTGTTCACGGGAGCCACACTTTGGCTGGCATTTCCGCACGAGCACACCGTGCAGACCCTCGCGTTCTTCGGCGCCATCGCCGTGGTGAAAATCGTCGTCGGCCCCGCCGTGATCCTCTTCATCGTCCGCCGTTACGGCGTTCCGGGGAATCTGTCGGCATCGTTCAACCTGGCCTGGCGCGTTGTGGTGGCCGTGGTAGCCGTTGCACTGGGTGCTATGGCCGGAACTATGCCGGCGTTCCTACACGTGCCTCTCGCGGGAGTGGTCTTCACCGCCCTGTTTGCCAGCGCCGCAGTTGTCGTGCTTCATCGAAACCTCCTTGCTCACGTCATCGGATTGCTCGCGCTTGGGAGCGCTATAAGCCTTGCCGGCGCTGTGTTCGCTCCCGGCCTCTCCATCGCGACCGAACTGGCCGACACCTTCGATGTCGTGATCGCAACGTTCGTCGCGCTCTCGATAGCGCGTTCGCTTATTGCGCACGATCCGCGGCTCGATGTGCGCTCGTTACGAGATCTACGCGGATGAACGTCATCCTTATCGCGATCATTGCGCCGCTCCTCGGAGCGATTCTGGCATCAGGCGTAAATGCGCAGAGGATCCGAAGGATCCTACGGATACTGTTCGGTGCAACGGCCGTTGCCTTTGCAGTGGCATCGCTGCCGCAGCTCGACCGCCTCTCCGGCGTCTTCGTCGTACTGATCTCGTTCGTCAGCTTCTTTGCACTGTTGTTCTCTGTAAGTATCTTTCCGAAGATCGACCTCCCCGATGCGCATTGGGCGAGCCGCCCGGCCTACTTTATCTTGTTCGGAGCGTTCTGGAGCAGCATGCTGTTCGCAGTCACGGCACAGTCGTTTGCCGGAGTTTGGATCGGGATCTCGGCGACTACCTTAGCAACGACGTTTCTCGTCGGCTTCAGTGGTGGGAAGACCGCGCTCGAAGCGGCTTGGAAGTATTTGATTCTCTGCAGCTTCGGAATCGCCATCGCATTGCTCGGCACGCTACTGCTCGGTCGTGCCGCGATGGAGGGTGGAATCCCTCCGGATCTTGCGCTCGTCTGGAGTGCACTTGCGAGTCACGGCAACGCGCTCCCACAACCACTGTTCCGGGTCGGGATTATGCTGATGACCCTGGGCTTCGCGACGAAGGCCGGACTTGTGCCGATGCATGCCTGGCTCCCGGATGCGCATTCCAAGGCACCCGCACCGGTCAGTGCGTTGCTCTCGGGCCTGCTCGTGTCGTGCGCGCTCTATGCGATAATGCGCGTGCAAAGCGTGACGACCGGGCAAGCCGGCGCACTGCTCGATACGACGTTGCTGGTGCTGGGTAGCCTCTCCGTGATCGTTGCGTCGCTCCTGATGTTGGCGCAGCGCGATGTCAAGCGCTTCCTTTCGTACTCGACCGTCGAGCACAGTGGTCTTGTCGCGATCGCACTCGGCCTGCATACGCCACTCGCCGCTTTCGCGGCACTATATCATACGATCAATCATGCGCTTTCGAAATCGGCAGCCTTCTTGGCGGTGGGCGCGGTTCAGTATGCGCACGGCACCACGACGATCGGGTCCTTGAAGGGTCTATGGCATGAAGGTCGTGGAAGACTCTTCCTGGCGTCTCTGGTGGCTCTCGCGGGCTTGCCGCCGTTTGGAATGTTCGTCTCGGAACTGCTCATCGTCATCGCCGCCATACAGGCACGCCAATGGATCGTGCTCGTCATCGCGCTCGTGGGTTTGTTACTTGGATTTATCGCGCTCGCGCGGCTGGCGATCGATACCGAATCGGGAGGCGAGACGTTGGCGCAGAAGCGTTCGCCTCGGCTGGCATTGACCGCCGTCGGAAGCGTGGCTGTTGCAGCCCTCCTCGCCTCACTCGTGCCGTTCGTACGGTTGCCCCTGCCGTGACAACTGTAACGTCGGTCGTCGCCGGGGAACTCAAGGGCCGCGTGTTACGCGAGTGCGAGACGTCGCATCCGCTCGGCGCCTACGCAATGGAGAATCGCGTGCGTTACCTCTTTATGGGAGAGTCCGGCGTGCACGAGCTTTCGGCGTCACTCTCCGATGATGATACGCTCGTTTCATGCGCCGCTGATTGGCCGGTCTTTGCGTGGGATGAACGCGAGATGCGGGACGAGCGCGGCATCGCCCTCGCCGGCTACCCGGCCGATGCGCCCCTTGTACAAGGTCGAGGTCTTAGCACGATCGTCGTGGGTCCGGTGCACGCGGGGATCATTGAACCGGGCCGCTTTACGATTAGTAGTGGCGGCGAATCGATCGTGCATATGGAGGTGCAACTCGGCTTCGCACGCAGGGGTATCGAGAAGCGCTTAGAGGGCCGCAACGCCGTCGAGGCGGCCGCGCCGATCGCGCGCATTTGCGGCGGCTGTAGCGTTGCGCGTTCGTGGACCTATGCTCGCGCGATCGAGCGCTTGTCCGGCGTCACGTGCCATGAATCGGTAGAACTTGCCCGCACCGTTTTTGCCGAGCTCGAGCGGCTCTACAACCATCTCTTCGATCTCGCATCGGCATCGGCGGGAGCCGGGTTCGGACGTGGACAGATGGAAGGTCTGCGCCTGAAGGAACGCGTGCAACGGCTTTGCGCGATGCATGGTGGGCATCGCTTCCTCTTCGACACGATCTTCCCCGGCGGTGTGCGTAGCGGTACCCTCGATCGCGCGCAGGTCTTGCGAGCAGAACTCACTGAGTTACGCGGCGAGGTCGCACGTTACGGCGCGAGCCTGTTTGCCACGGACTCCGTAGTGAGCCGCTTCGAGGGTGCGGGGCTTGTGTCGCACGAGATTGCGCGCGCCTTCGGTGCGGTCGGTCCGACGTTGCGCGCATCGGGCGGAACGAGTGACATGCGTGTCGTTGCCCCGTACGGCGTCTACGCCGCGCTGCAGCCCTCCGTAGCCGTTGCACAGCAGGGGGACGGGCTAGCGCGTGCTCGCGTGAAGTTCAGCGAAGCACTTGAATCGCTACGCTTATTAGACCTGTCGCTTGAAGCACTCGGTACCGGGCCGGTGTCGGGCCCGGTCGCATTCCCCCCGGTATCCGGGCATGCGGTGGAGGTGAGCGAGGGACCTCGCGGTGCCGACGTGGTCTGCGTGGATGTTCAGGACGGAGTGCTGCGCCGCTTGCACGTGATCTCCGCATCGTTTCGGAACTGGCCCGTGGTGGTGCGATCCGTGGACGGAACCATCGTTCCTGATTTTCCGCTCATCAACAAGACGTTTAACCTCTGCTACGCATGTGCAGATCGGTAGCGATATGAAACGCTTTGAACGTTCACTGGGCATCCGCCACCTTTCTTGTGGCAGTTGCAATGCTTGCGAACACGAGATGAACGCCCTCTCCGGACCCGCCTATGACATCACTACGAACGGTTGGGATATCGTGGCGTCGCCGCGTCACGCCGATGTGATCACCGTAACCGGGCCGATGAGCGAAGCGATGCGGGAGCCGGCCGTCAAAACGGTAGATGCGGCGGCCAGACCATGCGTCATCGTCGCGGTGGGCGATTGCGCCGCCGGAACCGGATGTTGGAGCGAGGGCGGATCCGGTGCCGGTACGGAGCTGAATGCGGATGTGATCGTGTACGGCTGTCCGCCATCGCCGGAGGCGATCAAGGATGGATTAGCCCGAGCGGCCGCGATGCTTGACCGTAGGTAGCACCGATGGGCAACGGCGGGCGCAGTTACAAGGCGAAGAGCTCGCGCGTGTTTGCGTCGGTCGTTGCGATGATCGTTTCCAGCGGAGTGCCGAGCACCTCGGCGACCTTGGCGGCGGTAGCGGCGATGAAGGCGGGCTCGTTGCGCTTACCGCGATGCGGGATCGGCGCAAGATAGGGGCAATCGGTTTCGAGAATTAGTGGAGCTACGCCAACCGCGCGAACCGCTTCGCGCAGTGCCTCAGCGGTCTTGAACGTTAGCACACCGCCGATGCCGAGCTTGAGCCCGAACTCTTCGACGTAAATCCTTGCTTGCGTCGTGTCGCCGGTGAAGCAGTGAATTACGCCACGCATGCCGGCGACGAACTCGTCTCGTAGGATTGCGTAGAAATCCTCGAACGCGTCGCGGTGATGAAAGATCAGCGGAAGATTGTGCTCTCTCGCGACCCGTATCTGTGCACGCAGGACGCGAGCTTGATCCTCGCGCGGCGAATGATCATAGTAGTAGTCGAGTCCGGTCTCACCGATCGCGACGACGCTCGGGTCAGCAAGCAGTGGGGCGAATGCGTCGGCAAGATCATCCGGTGCATCCTTCGCTTCGTGCGGATGAATCCCGACGGAAGAGCGCAACCCAAACTCGCGGGCACAGGCGATCGCGCGAGCGCTATCGGCGAGATCGCAGCCGACGGTGATTATCTCGGTTACGCCCGCTTCGTGCGCGCGAGAGACGATCTCCTCACGGTCATCGGCGAACGCCTTATCGTGAACGTGCGCGTGGCTGTCGATCATGCCGTGATTTCAACGACGCGATTGCGGCCGCGCCCTTTGGCGGTGTAGAGCGCGCGATCAGCGCGGGCAAGCGCACTCTCTAGGCTCTCGCCGACCTCGAGCGTTGCGACGCCGATGGAACAGGTGATCGGATGTCCGTCCGCATGGTAGAGGCCACAGCCCTCAATCGCCGCACGCAGTCGCTCGCCGGTGATCATAGCGATCTCTCCCGTCGCGCGCGGCATGACGACGAGAAACTCTTCGCCACCGAATCGGCCGGCGCGATCACCCTCGCGCACGTTGGCCGCGACGATCTCACCGACAGTGCGCAGGCAGCGGTCGCCGGCGAGGTGCCCAAGGTGATCGTTGATCGCCTTAAAGTGGTCGACATCGATTAGCAGCAGGGCGCCCGGCTCGGCCGGCTCGCCCTCGAGTGTGGCACGGACGTAGTCGAGGATCGTCGAGCGGTTCGCAAGTTGGGTGAGACCGTCGATCTCCGCGGTGTCCGATGCGCCCGTCGCGTGCATAGCGCAGTGCACACAGCGCACCGACCAGCATCCCCTTTTCGTCATAGGCGCCCGCGGCGATAACCGAACGCGCGCCGTCTTCGGCAGCGAGCCAACCACCGCGCCGGTCAAAGAGCCTGCGCACTGCTTGGGCGCGAAGCGTATCGAACTCGGCATCGCGCGGCGGGCCGATGCTGGTGACGACCTTCCATTCACCGTCGCGTTCTATTGCGGCGACAACTTGAACCGTCTCACGGGCCGATCCGCCGAGCGCGGAAGCGACGACAGAGTTAATCTGTGGAATGGGATCGCGTTGGATGAGCATTGCGGTAATCGCGTCGCGCGTGAGGCGTAAGCGATGCGCTTCGCTCCGGGCGAGATAGAGCGAGCGCCCCATGATGGCGATAGTCGGCATCGGTAGCCACGCAAGCAGGCCTAAGAGTGCATTTCCGTGCGTCATGAATTGGTAACATGCATAGGCCCAGACGGCCTGCATCGCAAGCAAACCCCACAGATGACGATCGCGCAGATAGCGGCGCCACAACTGATCAAGCGAGCGGCGTTCGCGCCATGCCGCCGCCGGTAGATGCCAGAAATAGATGAAGGCAAGCATCCCCAACATCATGAGCGTAAAGAAGCCGAAGAATGCTCCGACCGAATAGTCGAGTTTCTCGAGCGGCAGTTGACGGCGAACAAGTTCGGCGAGCAAGAAGAAGATCGCGCGCGAGGCGCCACCGAATGCGAGCGGCGCAATATCGGCGCGCTTACGGAAGAGGCGCGCGAGCGGGAAACCGATGAGCGTCGCGATCGCAGCGGCAGCGCCGCCCTCGACGAGAAAGAGCGAGAGTGTAATCGGCAGATCGAGCGAGACCGAGTCTTCGCCTCCGCGCCGCGACTTGAATCCACGTAGCGGTATACTGTAGCGCACGGCGATCGCGACGAGCACGGTCGCAAACGAGACCAGGAGGCGCGCGTTGAGCGTCGCCAAGGTCGCGTCCCGCGGCACGACGAGTGCGACCGCGATCGCAGCCGCCGCGAACGTCAGCCAGTTGAACGCGCGAACGACGTTGCGCGGGCGGAGCTGGAGGCTCACGCCGGAGCGAGCTCGATTCTCGGAAAGAGCGCTTCGCCGGGTTGCGTGGTGGTGCCGGGCTCGATGCCGCCCCAGGTGATCGTCTCCCAGTCGGCGTCGATTGGTTCGACGATGGCGAGTTGGCGCCAGATCTCGCGCGTACGCTCCGGCATTACAGGGGCCAGGAGCATCGCAAGCCAGCGCAATCCTTCACAGAGATCGTAGAGCAGCGCGTCGAGCTCATCGTGACGCTCTTCTTTGAAGAGCGTCCAGGGCTTCTGATCGTCGATCGCGCGATTGAGCGCGGAGACGAGCTCCCAGATGCTCTCGAGAGCGCCGCGGAAGTCGAGCGCGAAGATTTGCTCTCGCGCGCGCAACGGCAGGCCGGCGAAGTTCGTGGCGAAGGCAGATCCGGTCGAGCGCGCCGGGACCACGCCACTGCGGTACTTCTGCAACATCGCGAGCGAGCGGCGCACGAGATTGCCGAAATCATTGCCGAGATCGTTGTTGTGGCGTTGTGCGATCTTCGCTTCGCTGTAGGAGAAATCGCTACCGAACGGTGCTTCGCGCAGGAGGAAATAACGCAGTGAGTCGGCGCCGAACTTCTCGGCAAGCGCGAACGGATCGACGGCGTTACCGAGCGATTTCCCGATCTTCTGCCCGTCGAGCGTGATCCAGCCGTGGGCGAAGACCTGTTGTGGCGGCAGTTCGCCGATTGCCCATAGTACGGCCGGCCAAATGATCGTGTGGAAGCGCGCGATCTCTTTGCCGACGAGTTGAACCGTGGCCGGCCAAAATTCTTTGAAGAGCGCGTCATCTTTCGACCAGCCGAGCGCGGTGATGTAGTTGAGCAGCGCATCGAACCAGACGTAGATTACACCGCCATCGGGGATCGGGATGCCCCAATCAAACTTTGTGCGTGAGATCGAGAAGTCGTCGAGCCCCTCTTCGAGTAGCGCCATCATCTCGTTGTAGACGGAGCGGGGGCGCACGAAGTCGGGGTTCGCTTTGAAATGCGCCAGCAGTTGATCGCGATATTTCGAGAGGCGGAAGAACCAGTCGTCTTCGGATAGCCACTCGACCGCGCGACCACAGGTAGGGCATTTGCCATCGACGAGTTTCGACTCGAGCCAGAACGTCTCGTCGGCGACGCAATACCAGCCTTCGTACTTGCCGAGATAGACATCGCCGGTCTCGCGCAGGCGCTCGAAGATCGCTTGCACGACGGTCTCGTGGCGCGGTTCGGTCGTGCGGATGAAGTCGTCGTACTCGACGTGGTAGAGCTTGAAGAGTGACTTCCAGCGCGGGACGAGTTCGTCGCACCACTGCTGAGGCGTCTTTCCCGCGGCGTGGGCCGCGTCGGCGACTTTCTGCCCGTGTTCGTCGGTACCGGTGAGGAAATGGGTGGGTCCCGCGGTCCGCGCGGTGCGCGCAAGCACGTCGGCAACAACCGTTGTATAGGCGTGGCCGATATGCGGATTGCCGCTAATATAATAGATAGGGGTAGTGACGTAAAACGGGCGTTGGCTCATAGGGATTCCCCTCATTATCGCCTCGGGTTCGCACTCTCCCTCTGGGCGTGCTTCCGCTCGACGGCGCGAGCATAGAGGTCGCGCCGCTCGCCGAGGCCTCGCTCTGCCAGCGATTTCGCGATCTCGGCGACCGGGGATCCCTCCGCTAAGAGCCGATCGATGGCGACGTCGACCCCGGCCGGGGCGGGTCGCTCCGCCGGCGCTTGCGCCTCGACGGTGAAGGCAATCTCGCCCTTAACCGGATCGGCGAGTGCCGCAGCGACCGTTTCGGCGGTGCCGAGTATCTGCTGTTCGTGAAGCTTGGTATACTCGCGCACCAGGAAGACGCGTGCCTCCGGTGCGACCGCAGAGAGATCGCGTAGTGTCGCGACGATCCGCTGCGGCGATTCGTACCAAATCGTCGTTGCGCCGGTTGCAAAGGCATTGCGGAACGCCTCCCGTCGCGCGCCGCTCGCACGTGGCGGAAAGCCCTCGAAGAGAAAGCGACGCAGATCGAAACCGGAGAGCACGGCGACGCCGAGAGCGGCGCTCGGCCCCGGTAGGACCTCGACGGCGACGCCTTCGCGTCGCGCGGCAGCGACCAACTCGGTGCCGGGATCAGAGATGCCGGGCATTCCCGCGTCGCTGGTGACGACGACCTTCTGCTGGCGTGCCCGTTCGAGGATGCCGGCTGTGGCTCCGGCGGCGTTCTGCTCGCGGTACGACCAGATCTCTTTGCCGGGCAACCCGAGTGCGTTGAGCAGACGCATCGCGACGCGCGTATCTTCGGCGACGACGAGATCACAGGTACGCAGTGCATCGAGCGCGCGCTGTGTCATGTCGCCGAGGTTTCCGAGCGGCGTCGGAACGAGAATCAAGGTCACGAGCGGATGACGGCCCAGACTTGTTTGAGGTTCGGCGCACGTCCGTAGAGGAGCATGCCGACGCGATAGAGCTTGCCGGCAATCGCTGCGATGACGAGCAACGTCACCACGTTGATCGCGAAGCAGAGGACAAGTTGCCACATCGGAACATCGGTGACCGCGATCCGTGCAAACATTACGAACGGCGAGAGGATCGGTACGAACGAGGTGGCGACGATCCATGATAGATCGGGCGATTGCAGCGCGGTTATGGCAAGGATGAACGCGCCGACGACCGGCATGACGATCGGCATCGAGACGCTTCCGAGATCTTCGGTGCGGTTTACTAGCGAGGCGACACCTGCGAAAAGCATCGAGAGCTGAACGAAACCAAGGAGGAAGAGGATCAAGAACGAGATGATCTCGGTTGCCGAGATGCCGCCGTTCAACAAGCCGGAGGTGTCAAAGCCGCGCGCGCCACTCGCTTGCGTTCCACCCGTGCTGAGAAAGAACGCTACGGTAACCCAAATAGCAAGTTGCAGAAACGCAAGCGTCGTAGCGGCCGCGATCTTCCCATACAGCAACGGTACCGGCGAAATCGACGCGATCAACAGCTCGGCGATGCGGCTCGTCTTCTCCTCGGCGACCGCGCTCATCACCAACTGGCTATTGACCAGGATCAGGATGTACAGGAAAAAGAGTAGGATGAACGCGATTCCTTGCGCCGCATCCGCCGCCGATGCAGTCGCAAAATGGGAATCGACGCCGATGACGTTGAGCGGAACGTTCATGAGCGCCGCGACCCGCGTTTGCGGGAGGTTCGTCGCCAACGCAAAGTTCAGTGGCGCAAGTCGTCTCGAGATGAGTGCCCAGTTTTTCGAAGGGTCCTTCGCATAGACGGTAATGCGCAATCCCTTAGCGTCGCGGATGCTGACCACGGCGGCAATACCCTTGGTCTTAAACGTGGCAGCGGTAGGTACGCTAAGATCGGTGCTCGTTCCGGTGATCTTGTAGTCGCCTGCGAGCAACGACTTTGCGCGCTCGGTGATGGCGGCCGGCCCGACGATTGCAATGTGTGTTGGTGCGGAGGCTGCCGAGTTGATCCAACCCGGGAGCTTGATCATTAACATAATGCCGAAGATGCCGAAGAGGAGACCTATTTGGAACGGTCGCGATTTGATGCGACGCATGACTTCGGCCGAGTAGACGACGATAAAGTCGTTCATGTTATGCCGCTCCCCCGATGGTTTTGATGTAGATGTCGTGGAGCGATGGCTCGATCGTTTCGTAGCGAGTGATCGCTTCGGCATCGACGAGCGACCGCAGGACCGCGGTGAAATCGGTCGTGAGCGGCACGGAGTAATCGACGGCTCCCGCGTCGGTGGTTACGAAGGTTGCGCCGGCGAGGCGATCGAGCTGTGCGCGAACCGTTATGCTATCCGGAGCAACGCGTAGGATACGCGTCGCCCACGCGGCCCGCAGGTCCGCGAGTGACCCGTTCGCGCGCGTTGTACCCGCACTAATGATGCAGAATCGTTCGCACAGCGACTCCAACTGCCACATCTGATGCGACGAGAGCACCAAGGTCGTGCCCTTCGTCTTGAGATCATTAAGGACGGCGAACAACATATCGGCGTTAACGGGGTCGAGACCGGAGAACGGTTCGTCGAGGATCAGCAGTTCCGGCTCATGGACGGCCGCGCAGGCAACCTGTACCTTCTGTTGGTTGCCCTTGGAGAGCTCGGAGCACGGGCGATTGGCGTATTGGCAGATGTCGAGGCGTTCGATCCAGCTGTTCGTGCGCTTGGTGATCTCCGGCTCGACAAGCCCGTGCAAGCGTCCGAAGAAGGCGATCTGCTCGCGGACCTTCATCTTGCCGTAGAGGCCGCGTTCCTCGGGTAGATAACCGAAGCGGCGACGCATCGTTCCGTCGATCTTCGTGCCCTTCCACTCAATCGTTCCCGCATCGGGTGTGAGGATGCCCAAGATCATGCGCATCGTGGTCGTTTTGCCGGCGCCGTTGGGGCCAAGTAGGCCGAACGTCGTGCCGGGCTCGATAGTAAATGAAACGTCGCTTACAGCTCGGACCGATCCGAACTCCTTACGAACACCCTTAACGTTCAGCAACGATGGGATCCTTTCCGTGCGTGAGCACGATCATGGCGAGGCCGGCAACGATGAAGCCGACGTAGTACGAGAGATCGCCGAATTGTGGATACGCTTTCGCAAACGGACCCGTATAGAGCAGTTGATTCCAGAACGGCACCGATGCCGCAAGACCGATCAACCAGGCGAAAAAGCCGGGCTGCCAGCGCGGCTGGCGTTCCACATTACCGTTGGTCTTGCCACGATGTTTCCAATCGAGCAAAAGTACCGCGGCCCACGGCGA
>CAJDXE010000046.1_pt1 | contig 16719 bp, 18 predicted proteins | sample 7391781 | NCBI WGS metagenome assembly CAJDXE01 (sample SAMEA7055730, study PRJEB34461) | soil metagenome | biome: terrestrial ecosystem; feature: Peninsula; material: soil | place: Antarctica | collected 2016
CCTACGCAAGATCGGCGTAACCGTCACCATCAAAGCCTATGAGATCACCCAGTTCGTTGCTCCCGCTACCGACAGCGGACCGGTCTATGGCGGAAAGTTCCAGATGGCGCTCTATCCTTTCACCAATGGCGACGATCCCGATACGACCGATCAGTTTGCATGCAAGAATGTCCCGCCGAACGGCTACAACAAGTCGCGTATCTGCCTCCCACAGATCGACGCGCTCCTAGCAGCCGGCCGCACAACCTACGACGCGTCCGCGCGCAATCGCATCTACGCACGACTTCAACGTATCATCGCGAGCGAAGAGCCGTTGATCTCACTCTATCAAGCGCGCCAGATCAACGCCTTCTCCACCCGCATCCATGGCCAAACCACCGGCCTCTCCGGCGCCTTCTGGAACGTAGCAGGTTGGTCAAACAGGTATACCGCTACCTAGAAAAGGTTGCGCGCGGCCTGAACGGGGCGCTAAACTACTATGGCTACGGCTCGTCCAGCCGATACCGCATTCGCGTCACCGTTGTCGGCGGCTCGTACGTGAAGACGGTAGCGTGGGCCGACGCCCGTAAGGAGGAAAGGCGATGATTCAGCCTCGGACGGTTCAGGTAGACGCAGAGTCCGGCGCAGCCTACGTTACCTATGCTGTTGGTATCGTGGCCGGCACCATTGAGGTGTGGGACTACGGTCAGGTCGCTGCTGATGTCGACGACAAAGACACCATACTCGGCATAGAGCTTCTTGGCCTCGATGCAGAGACCATCGGGCATGCCCGCAACTACGCGACCCAACACGGTCTCGCATTTCCCGAGTCGTTTGAAGGCGCGGCCTAGTTCAGACCCTTTGCGACCTCGCCGAGTATGGCGATCGCTGCATCGAGTTGTTCGTCGGTGATAACCAGCGGCGGTGCGATGCGAATCGAATTGCCGCCGGCGGTTCCGAAGAGTACGCCGCGGGCACGCGCCGCCGCAACCAATACCGCCGCTTCATATTCGACGCGAACAGGTAACGCGACCAACAAGCCCATGCCACGCGGTTCAGCATAGACTGCCGGATAGTTCGCCGCCAACGCTTTCAACGCCGAGAAGAGATGCGTCTCACGGGCGAGGACCTGTGCTTCGAGATCCATCTCGTCGCGAACGCGCAGATGCGCGAGTGCGGCCGCACACGGAACCGGCGAGCCACCGAAGGTTGAGCCGTGGTCGCCGGGCGTAAGCCGTTGCCGAGCGCCTTCGCCATCGTCAACACATCCGGCACGACGTCGAAGCGTTGGAACGCGGTGAATGGGCCAACCCGCCCGGTGCCACACTGAATCTCATCAAAGATCAACAGCGCTCCGCGCTCGTCGCATAACATCCGTGCTTCGTGCAGAAACGCAGCGTCGGCAACATTCACGCCGCTCTCGCCTTGAATCGGCTCGACGATGAAGGCGGCAACGCTCTCATTGAGGTTCTTCTTCAGCGCCTCGATATCGTTGAACGGCGTGAATGCAAAGCCCTCCGGCATCGGGCCGAAGCCTTCTTTGTACGCATCGTTCGCGGTTGCGGCCAGCGCACCGAGCGTACGTCCGTGGAAAGAGCCTTCGCATGCGAGGATCGTCATGCGTTCCGGCTTGCCCGATCGCCACTGGAACTTACGAGCAAGCTTGATCGCCGCTTCGTTCGCTTCCGTTCCCGAGTTGCAGAAAAAGACGCGATCCATCCCCGTGCGCTGCGCGAGTTCTTCCGCGAGCGTTCCAGCCGGCTCATGCCCGAAAAGGTTACTCACGTGAACGAGTGTGTTTGCCTGCTCGGTGATCGCCTCGGCAATCGCCGGGTGGGCGTGCCCGAGCGAACAGCAGGCGATGCCCGCGATGCAGTCGAGGTACTCTTTGCCATCGGTATCATAGACATAGCAACCGGAGCCACGTACCATCGTAACCGGCGCACGCCGATAGTTGCCGAGTAGATGCCCGGTGTCACCCTGAGGAGCGAAGCGTCTCGAAGGGGCGCTCACGTCCGATAGCTCGCGTTGATACGAACGTAGTCTTTCGAGAGGTCGCATCCCCAGCCGGTCGCACTCGCTTCGCCGATCCCGAGATCGAGACGCAATACGATCGAGGCATGCTCCATCTGTGCGTGCCCTTCGGCCTCCGAGAGCACTTCGATCGCGCCGATATCGACCCACAGCGTATCGTTGATGTAGAGTGACCAGGTGTTCGGATCGAGACCGGCGCCGACACTCCCGGCGGCCGCAATGACGCGTCCCCAGTTCGGATCTTCGCCGTAGACAGCGGTCTTCACAAGATTCGAGTTGATGATCGCACGCGCCGCCGCCCGTGCCTGAGCGACATCCTTCGCGCCGGTAACGTGCATGGTGAGCGTCTTCGTCGCACCTTCGCCATCTGCAACCATCGCACGCGCGAGATCGAGGCAAACGCTGCGCAGTGCTTCGGCGAAGCCTTCGGGCGCCTCACCTGCGGCCGCCGGTGCAAACGCATAGCAGGCATCGTTCGTCGACATATCGCCGTCGACGGAGATCATGTTAAACGATTCGTCGCAACTCGTACTCAGGTGCTTCTGCAACGCTGCCCGCGACATCGGCGCATCGGTCGCCACGAACGCTAGCATCGTCGCCATGTTGGGAGCGATCATCCCGGAACCCTTAGCAATACCGCCGACAACGTACTTCTTGCCGTCATCGTAGAACGAGTAGGCAGAAAGCTTCGGCGTGCGATCGGTAGTCATGATCGCTTCGGCCGCATCATGCGCAGCTTTCCCACCCGGCTCGAGTTGCCCGTGACAGCGTTCCAGACCGCGCTGAACGCGGTCCATCGGCAACGGCACGCCGATCACGCCGGTCGAGGCAACGATTACCGACGCCGCCTCAAGCCCGAGCAATGCCGCCGCTTGGCGAGCCGTCGCATACGCATCGCGCTCGCCGCGCTCGCCGGTGCAGGCGTTGGCGCAACCGGAGTTACAGACGAAGGCGCGCATGGCGTCGCCATGCTCGGCCAGATGCTTCGCGCTCACCAGCAACGGAGCGGCTTTAATCTCGTTGGTCGTAATCACCGATGCGCAGACCTGTGGCGTATCAAAAACAGCGAGCGCGAGATCGCGCTTGCGCGCCTTGATACCGGCGTGCACGCCCGCGAGGCGAAGCCCCGGGACCGCGCCGAGACCGCCGCGGAGCTCCAGCATCCGTGATCCGCTTTTCTTAGTTGACGACGACGCGCTCATCGAGTCCGCACTCCTGGGAGAGACCAAGCATAATATTGAGATTTTGCACAGCTTGACCGGCCGCGCCCTTACCGAGGTTGTCGATCGCACAGATTGCACGAACAGCGTTGCCATGTACGCTGACGGTTATTTCGGCGTCGTTGCTACCGGCGACTGCCGACACGCTCGGGGCGACGCCCGCCGGAAGAAAACGCACGAACGGTACGTTCGCATAGAAGCGCTCGTAGGCCGCGCGCACGGCATCGACGTTTTGCGGCGAGCCGAAGATTGCATAGCAGTCAGCGAGCATCCCACGCGCAATCGGCACGACATGCGGTGTGAAGATGAGCGGCGCGCTACAATGCGCCGCTTGCAGTTCGCGCGAGATCTCGGGCTCATGCCGATGGCCGCCGAGCGCGTATGCGCGGATGTCGCCGGTAACCTCTGCGAAGAGCGCACCGACCGATGGGTTGCGGCCGGCGCCGGTGATGCCACTCTTGGCGTCGATAACGAGTTGAACCACATCGTTCGACGCGATCGGAAGCAGTGCCAGCAGGGACGCCGTCGGATAACAGCCGGGATTCGCTACGAGTTTGGCTGTCGCGACCTGGGCGGCATAGCGCTCGGGCAAACCGTAGACCGCGCGTGGGTCGTTGCGAAAATCCGCTGAGAGATCGATCACGCGAGCGCCCGCTTCGAGAAACGCCGGAGCCTGATCGATGGCACTACCGTGCGCGCCACCCATGATGATAAAGTCGCCGGGTTGCAAGGCCGCGGCAACGGAGCCCTTACCGTCGAACGAGCGAGTGATCTTGCGAAGCAGTGGGAAATGCATCGCGAGCGGTTGGCCCGCATGGCTCGCACTCTCCAGCGCGCCGAGTTCCACATGCGGATGACGCGACAGAATCCGAATCGCTTCCGCTGCAGCATAACCCGAGGCACCCCAGACGTGTACGCGTGTCATTTCTCTCCACCAAGATCGTTCAGTTCGGCTTCGAGTGCCGCAATCGCGGCTGCCACCGCGCCGGGTGCGGTCGAGCCGATGGTCTTCTTCGCGTTAACGGAGGCCTTTGCATCGAAGGTGGGATGCAAGGCCGTTCCTGCAGCCTCCGCTTCGGCGACCGCCCGGCCGATCGTTGCGTGCGCGTCGCGCGCGCTCTCGCCGCCTGCAATCAGCGCATCCGCCAAGTCGGTCGCAACCGTATAGCCGTCGGCGGCCCGCTCGCTCATACGTTCGCGGTTGAAGGCGAGCGCGTCGAAAGCTCGGGCGAATGCACGGAGCGAGGCGGCGCCCTTCTCCACGACCGCAATGGCGAGACTCTTCGTCGTCTGCAGATCGCGATGATATGAAAGTGCAACACCGGAGAGCGTGCCGACTGCGCCCGCATAAATACCGCCGAGCGCGGCGGCCTGCGAGCGAACCAGCTCGAACGGGTCAGGGTTGCGCTTCTGCGGCATCAGCGACGAACCGGTCGAAGCCGAGTCGGCAAGGCGCGCATAACCAAATGCCGGCGTACACCACAACACAAACTCTTCGCTGGCGCGCGATGCATCAGCGACCGCGCGCACGTAGGCGTGCGCAAGATCGAGCGCTACGTCGCGCGTGCCGATCGCGTCCATCGCGTTGCGTGACGGTGCCGCGAAACCGAGTACGTCCGCTGCAGCGGTGCGGTCGAGCTTAAGCGACGAACCCGAGACGGCACCGGAACCGAGCGGACAGAACCGCGTCGCATCTTCCAACACGCGTGCGAAGCGGCGCGCCGAGCGCGCGAACATCTCGGCAATGGCTTCGAGGTAGAACGCCAGCAAGACCGGCTGTGCCGGCTGCCAATGGGTGGTCGCGGCAAGCAACGTGCCCGCCTCCAACTCTTCGCTAGCACGTGCGAGCGCCGCCTTGGCTATCCCGAGCGAGCTCGCGAGCCCTGCCTCGGCGCGATCGCGGGCAAATAACAGCAAGGTCGTAGCGACTTGATCGTTGCGGCTACGCCCGGCGTGTAGCGAAGCGCCCGACGAACCCGCCAGATCGCGCACACGCGCATCGATCGCGCCGTGCACATCTTCAAAACCGCCTGAGCGTGCGAACGGCACGAACGATCCCGCGGCAATCTCACCGGCAACGGCGTCAAGCGCGGCCGTCAATGCATCTGCATCGGCAGGCGATATGATGCCACCGCCGCGCAGGGCGACGACGTGTGCCTTCGAACAGGCGACGTCAAACGGCGCGAGCACGAGATCGTCTTCCAGCGACGAGCCGAAAGCGATCAACTCGGGATCGGGCGCTCCTGAAAAGCGCCCGCCCCACTGAAGGCTCTTACTAGACACCGATCTGAGCGTTCTTCGCTACCTGTGCGGCGACACCGATCTGCAAGCCGTGCAGGGTGATGAAGCCGTCGGCGGCGCGATGGTCAAAGGCATCGCCCGCTCCGTACGTCGCAAGTGCCTCCTTGTAGAGTGCGAACGGCGACTGCGAACCGACGACGGTCGCGGTGCCCTGATGCAACTTCACCCGCACCTTGCCGGTGATGCGTTCTGCCGACGAAGCGTTGAACGCATCAAGCGCCACGCGCAGCGGTGACGTCCAAAGTCCGTCGTAGGTCAGCTCTGCATACTTCTGATCACAGGTCGCTTTGAAGCGCAGTTCATCGCGCGTCAAGACGAGACGCTCCAGTGCCGCGTGCGCGGTTAAGAGCGTAACCGAACCCGGGCACTCATAGACCTCGCGCGACTTCAAGCCGACAACGCGATCTTCGATCATATCGATGCGGCCGATGCCGTGCGCGCCGGCACGCGCGTTAAGCGCAGCGATCATCGCGGCGCCCTGGAGGCCGTCGAACGTCGGGACACCGGCATCGAACGAGATGACGATCTCCTCGGGATGAATCGGACGCGCGGCGGGCGACGCCGTCCAGGCGTACGCGTCCTCGGGCGGCGCGTTCCACGGATCTTCGAGGATGCCGGCTTCGATCGAGCGGCCCCACAGATTGGCGTCGATCGAATAGAGCTTCCCGGTGGTATGCGAGATCGGCACGTTGTTCGCTTGAGCAAACGCGATGGCGTCCGGCCGCGAGAGCGGTTCCTCACGCAAGGGCGCGCGCACGGTAAGGTGCGGCGCAATGCTCTTAACGGCGAGCTCGATGCGTACCTGATCGTTGCCTTTGCCGGTACAGCCGTGCGCAACGACCGTAGCGTCGTACTTCTCGGCAGTCTCTGCCAGCATCGCACCGATCAACGGCCGTGAGAGCGCTGCCGAAAGCGGATAGACACCTTGATACTTTGCATTCGCACGCAGAGCCGGGTAAGCGTAGTCGGAGATCAAGCGTTCGCGGGCATCGATCAGCACCGCGTCATACGCGCCAAGTGCGAGCGCTTTGGCCTTCACCGCATCGAGCGCAGCCTTCGCACCCTCGCCGGTCTGGCCGTCGCTCTCACCGAGATCGGCGGTGAGCGCGATGACTTCGTGACCTTCCAGGATCATTTTCTTCAAAAGTACCGAGGTATCAAGACCACCGGAATAAGCGAGTACGACGCGGCTCACGATTGGGTCTCCTTCATGTCGATAAAGCGTTGTTGGACCACGGGTGTCTCTTCGGCTGAACGCACGACCACGAAGATCGTGTCGTCACCGCCGAGAGAACCCAAAATTTCCGGCCATGCAGCCTCGTCGATCGCCGACGCAACCAGCATTGCGCTACCCGGAGGCGTGCGCAGGACGATGGTGTTCACGCTGGCGTTGACGTTCGTAACCAGTTCGGCGACGGCGCGATGCAAGCGGCTGACATAGTTCACCGTCGCGCTCGGAACGACATACTTAAAGAGCGAACCTTCTTCGTCGCCGCCGTTCTTGAGCGGCACTTTGACGAGCCCCAACTCCTTGATATCGCGCGAGACGGTTGCCTGCGTCGCTTCGTAACCTTGCAGTTCGAGGAGCGAGACGAGTTGCTCTTGTGAATGCACCGGTCGCGTGGCGACAAGCGTCAAGATCGCGCGTTGACGGCGCTCTTTCATAACGAGATTCCTTTACGATCGGTGAGCAAGGAGACGAGGAGCGCCTTCTGCGCGTGCATACGGTTTTCGGCTTGGTCGAAGACGGCGCTCTGCGCGCCCTCCATTACGGCGTTGGTGACCTCTTGGCCACGGTGCGCCGGCAAACAGTGCATAAAGATCGCGTGCGGCGCGGCAAAGGTCATGAGTTCTTCGTTGACCTGGAACGGCTGTAGCAACGCCGCGTTACGCTCTTTCATCGCCTCTTCGCCCATCGAGGTCCAGACATCGGTATAGACGACATCGGCGCCGCGCACGCCGCGAACGGCTGCACCGAAGGCGCGGGCTTCGCCGCCGTACGGCGCGCCGAGCTCGTGAAGATAGGCGATGAAGGCTTCGCTTGGCCGATGCGTCGGCGGTGAAGCAAACTGCATGATCCCGCCCGAGAGCACGACTGCTTCTGCAAGTGATACCGCAACGTTGTTCTTGCCGTCGCCGACGTACGCAACGCGCAAACCTTTGAGCGAGCCGAAGCGTTCGTGCATGGTGAGCACATCGGCGATTGCCTGGCACGGATGTGCCGCCGCCGAGAGCCCGTTGATAACCGGCACGGTCGAGGCCGCGGCAAACCGCTCTAGTGGTTCGTGCGCATGCGTGCGGACGACGATCGCATCGCAGTACCGCGAGAGCACGCGCGCCGCATCCTCCGGCGTTTCACGCGACCCAACCATAAATTCGTTGCCGGAGGCGAAAAGTACGTCGCCGCCGAGGTGGTGCATCGCGACTTCGAACGAGACGCGCGTGCGCAGGGACGGCTTCTCGAAGAGCATCGCAAGGGTCTTGCCCGGCAACATCTTCAGTCGCTCGCCGATGGCGTGCGTCTTGAGGTAGATGCCGAGTTTAACAATCTCGTCCAACTCAGCCGCCGATAGGTCGGAGAGCTTGAGGAGGTTGCGTCCCTTGAGGCTCGTTCCCGGGGGTGCGATAGGCATAATGTATATTTATGCACAAATTGCATATATCCGCAACCCCAATGGTCGAGATTCTCGTGCTTGCTTCTGCCCGTGCCCTCGGTGTACGGTAACGGGCATGAACGGCGACCTCACCGGAACGATCCTGATCAAGTTCGGCGGCAATGCCATGAGCGAGTCCGCCGAGGCCGGCCTCTTCGCCGAGATCAAGGTCCTACGCGAACGTGGCGTCCGCGTAGCGCTCGTCCATGGCGGCGGCCCGCAGATCGATGCCGAGCTCGCCGCGAAGGCCATCGTGACTGAGCGCATCGACGGTCAGCGTGTCACCAGCGCCGCGACGCTCGCAGTTACTGAGGCAGTTCTCTGCGGCACGATCAATAAGTGCCTCGTCCGCGCATTGCTCGCCGTGGGTGTGCCCGCTTCGGGGATGTCCGGCCAAGACGGCGGACTCCTCACCTGCGATCGCATGCTGCCCGAGAGTCTCGGCTTCGTCGGTCAACCGCGAGCGGTCGCGCCCGCCGGTCCGCTTGCCCTACTCGATGCGGGCATCGTACCGGTAATCGCGCCGCTTGGTGTCGCCGCCGACTTCTCCACCGCCTACAACGTCAACGCCGACGAAGCGGCCGGCGCAATCGCCGCCGGTATCGGCGCCGATGCATTGATCCTCATCACCAACGTCGATCGCGTACGCCGCGACGCCGACGACCCGGCGAGCGGCATAGCGGAGATCACCGCCGACGACGCCCTAGCATTCGTCGATACCGCCGCCTGTCGCGACAGCATGAAACCCAAAATGCGCGCCGCCGCCCTCGCCGTGAAGCAAGGCGTCGCCTTCGCACTGATCACGTCGGCAACGGATCTATCGTCGAACGACTATACGACGAAGGGCACGAGAGTCGAGCCTACCGCCTAGGACTATTGCGGAGTGTCGGGTTCCGTGTCGCCGGTCTCTTTGTCTTCGTCGGTATCCTCGTCGCCGTTTTCCGTTTCGTCGAGCGCATCGTGGTCGTTGATGAGTTCGGGCTCTTCATCCATCGGAATGAGTCCGTCGTCGGTCTGCGTCATGCGAATAGCCTTTCGTAAAGGGTGCTATTGATCGGTAGGATCGTTGGAGCCGGCTTCATCCTTCTCGTCTTCGTCTTCGTCCCCGTCGATGTCGATATCATCGATCTCCAGCTCTTCGCTACCGTTCGGTTCGACTTCGGGATTATTTCGATCGTTATGCATGATCACTCCGTACCGCAGAATGTGCCGATCCTAACACGGCGGAGGTTGTAGCGAGAATCCAGAAATGCCGCAAGGATGCTCGTCCTGCTCGCGCTCGTAACCGGTCTGTTCCACGGCAACGATGTGCTGATCTCCGGCTCCGCCTCGATGCAGGCAATCATGCAAACGAGCGCCGCCCCGCACGGCGCGACGCATCTCGATATCTGGGAGACGGCGAACGGCATCACGGTCCGCACCTATGATCTCAACATGACCAAGAAGCTCCACCTCGTCGTCGTCTCCGACGACCAACGCGTCTTTGAGCACATCCACCCGGTACTTCACGCAAACGGGCACTTCACCATCGATGTCGATCCAATACCGCATGGGCTCTATCACCTGTACGCCGATGGTGATCCGCACGGCTACGGCCGCCAAGTCTTTCGCTTCGATGCACCGATCGGCAGTGATCATATCGCCCCGACGCGCGTAGCCCACGCAGCCGGTACAACGATGCACGCAGGCCCGTACCTCGTACGCCTCGATAGCACGACGGTCGCACCGGGCGACGTCGCCACCCTGCGCGTCACCATTCTCAAGAACGGCAAACCTGCGACGGATCTGCACCCGTACCTCGGTGCGGTAGCGCACGGCGTCTTCGTCGGGCTCGATGACCTTGCATACATGCACGGGCACGGCATGGATGCGGCGATGATGGCGATGGCCGATGCTAACGACTGCGGCGACGCGATGATGGCCGCTATGCCGCCGCTCGCACCGAGCGCATCGGTGCCGAGTTCGTTCGCGATGCAACTGCTCGCGCCGCGCGCGCAACGTTACAACTTCTGGTTGCAGTTTACCGGCGGTGATACACTCTACACCGTCCCGTTTCTCGTCACCGCTCGTTAAAGGAGCACCTATGATTGCAGCTCTTGCGATGTCGGTCAGCGTTCTCTATGCCGGATCGCTCGTAACGCCGATGGAAGGCCCGATCAAGACGACGCTGGCCGCCCATGGCACCACCTTCAACGGCGAACCCGGCGGCAGCAAAAAGCTCGCGAACTTTATTCGCGACGGCATCCGAACGCCCGATATTTTCATCAGCGTTGATCCGTCGCTCGTGGCCGGCCTCGGAAACGATGTCGCGCGCTCGGTGACCTTCGCGAGCACCAGCCTCGGCATAGCCTGGTCGAACAAGTCGCGCTTCGCGACCCAACTACAAGCGGTGCAAGACGGGAAGACGAAACTTCTCGACGTTCTCGCGCGAAGCGGCATCGTGCTCGGCCGGACCGACCCGCAACTCGACCCGAAGGGCATCTACACGATCGAAGCCATGCACATGCTCGGGGCCGGTGCAATCATCGGAGCCGATAGCAACCCCGCGCAAATCTTTCCCGAAGAAGATCTGCTTACGCGGATCGACAGCGGCGAGATTGACGCGGGCTTCTTCTACAAGACCGAGGCGATCGCGCGCGGCCTGCATTTCATTCCGCTCCCCGGCAAAGCAAGCATGAGCGATAAGATTACGTATACGCTCGCCGTCATGCGCAACGCCCCACATGCCACTGACGCCAACGTTTTCGCGACATTTATCCTGAACGGCGAAGGTCGCAAGATCCTCGAAGCCGCGGGGCTTGTCTACCGATAGGCAGGCATCCGCACATGCCGGGCGTACCGTTGCTTATGCGCAAGATAACAAGACGAGACCTCATCGTCGGCGGAGCCGCCGCGGCGGCAGCCTCGGCGATCCTGATATCCGAGGGTTGCAGCGGGGCGATCAGCAGTGGCGGCGGTGGTATCATCCCCGGCGCAGGCGACAGTTACACGCTCGATACCATGTATAGCGACCACATCTTCAACGGTGCGACGCTGCGGTTGCGCACATACGGCGGTCAGATTCCCGGACCGACGCTCACGACGGCTCCGGGTCGGCCGCTGAGTGTTACCATCGTCAATAATTTCCCGCCGAATCCGATCGCTACGCCCGGCGTCGGCGTCGACCCGATGAACAATCCCAACAACTTCAACACAACGAACCTTCACGTCCACGGCGTACAAATCGGGACTGTATTGGTACCACCCGCATCACCACGGTTCTACCGATGTCGAGGTGAGCGGCGGTATGGCCGGCCTCCTCCTCGTCAAGGGGCCGATCGATCAAGTGCCGGAGATCGCCGCCGCCCGCGACATTCAGGTCGCCGCACAATCGATCTCGGTCAACGCCGATGTGAGCGATCCCAATATCTTTGATCTCGAATATCTTGCCTACCAGAAGCCGAATGCCGGTGGTTATACGCCGCGCCCGAAGTACGAATATATCCTCTCGAACGGACAGCTCGTCAACTTGCTGACGTTTACGGGGCAAGGCTCGCAGGCATTTACCAACGTACCGTTCGCACCGCCGCAGATCTCCATGCAACCGGGTGAGGTGGTGCGCCTACGCATCCTCAACGGCCTCAACGAGTTGAACCTGCCGATCGTCTTGCCCGGTTTCGAGGTCTACATTATCGGACGCGACGGCATCAATCTGCTTGCGCCGCAGTTACTCGATCAGTCCAACCCGGCGAGCAACGCATTTCTCACCGTCGCCGGTCGCCTCGAAGTGCTGGTTCGCGCGCCGCAGACAACCGGAAGTTACAAGCTCTCGGGTCTTGCCATCACCGACCCGGGCCTCCACCCATGGCCACAGTTCGATCTGCTCGGCATCACCGTCGCCGGCAATCCGGTCGCGATGAGCATCCCTACGACGCTGCCGACTCCGACGCGCGAGTACCCGCTCATCGCCGACAGTGAGATCGTCGGGACGCGTCTGGTCAACTTCAACAGCGGCGGCTCACCGCCGGTGGTGCCGCTGATTCAAACGGGAACCGCGATGTTCGTCAACGGGGTGGTCTATCAGGAAGACCTCGTCCCGCCGGAGTTCAACAATCTCCGCATTGGAACGTCCGAGGAGTGGACGATTACCAACGGCATGCAAGAGGGGCATCCGTTCCATCTGCACACGAACTCGTTCGAGGTGCGTAGCAGTACCGCCAACGGCATAACCACGACGTATGATCCGCCGATGATCTGCGATACCGTCTGGATTCCGCCGAGCCCCGGTTCGGTGGTCATGCGGGTTCGCTACAAGGAATGGACCGGCAAAGACGTCTTCCACTGCCACAAACTGACCCACGAGGACCAAGGCATGATGGCCAACACCATGCTAACGGGCTGACGGGTCGATTCCTTGACACGTCTCGCTACGTATGGTAGTCTTCCGCTAATGTCCAGTTTGATTTCGCGAATGTCCATTATGTGTTGCATGTATTCGCATGCCGCGCGTGAGGCCGTTTCTTAGCGATTCGAATCTGAACGAAAATCGAATCTGAAACGCTCTCGCCGCATACTCGGCGAGGGCGTTTTTCTTTCCTCGCTTTCCCATCTTACAAGGAGGCACGAGGAGTGCAATCGACCGTAGGCATCGCCCTACTCGGTTGCGGGACCGTAGGCGGAGGTATCGCCGAACGGCTCCTGCACGAGCGCGAAGCCATCCGACGCCGCAGCGGCGTCGATTACGACCTCCGTGGCATCGCCATCCGCGATCCGCAGAAACCCCGGCCGCAACGCGTGCCGGCGGCGCTCTTCACGCGCGACGGCGTCGCTCTGATCGACGACCCACATGTGGATCTCGTCGTCGAATGTATCGGCGGCACCGGTATCGCTGCCGACTTGGTCGAGCGCGCGCTCGATCGCGGCCGCCACGTCGTCACCGCAAATAAGGACCTGATCGCAACGCAGGGCCCGCGCCTTCGCGCGCTCGCCGCCCGACGAGGCGTGAGCCTGCGCTACGAAGCCGCCGTCGCCGGCGCCGTACCGATCGTACGCGCCCTCGAGGAGTCGCTTGCCAACGAGCATCTCACCAACATCACCGGCATCGTCAACGGGACGTGCAACTTCATTCTCGGTGCGATCGAACGCGGCGCTACCTACGAGGGTGCGCTCGCCGAGGCGCAAGCGAAAGGGTTCGCCGAGGCCGATCCGTCGAGCGATGTGCTCGGCACCGATGCAGCACACAAGCTCGCGATCTTAATCCAGATCGCCTTCGGGCTCGCAGTTATCTCGCCACGCATTCGACGCCGCGGCATCGACGGCGTGAGCGCCGACGATGTTGCCGCCGCCGCGCGCAACGGTTATCGGATCAAGTTGCTCGCGCACGCCGTTCGCACAAGTAATGGATGCGATGCCGAAGTCGCACCCGTCTGGGTGAAAGAATCGAGCCCGTTCGCTCGCATTGCGGGGCCGCACAACGCCATTCGCGTCATCGCACGCGAAGCCGGCGAGCTCTTCTTCACCGGGCCCGGCGCCGGGGGTAATCCCAGCGCCTCGGCAGTGCTCGCCGATATCTCCTCGGCACTTCGCGCCGTCGGCGAGCGGCATGATCACGTCATCCGCACGCGCCTCCACGGTTCGCCCGAGCCGGCGATCGACGTCGCACCGGCCTATGCACATGCGGAGCGCGCGCTACGCTTTGGCTCGCTCTATGAAGCGATCGCTGCCGAGCGTACCTTGCGTTTGCGCGAGATCCTTCACGACGGCCGCGCGACGCTCGCAGGCTCGCCCGTCGTACGGTTCCGCCCCGATCGTCACAACACGGTCGACGCGACCCTCGCATCACTTTCCGCCGCCGGCATCGTGCCTGCGTCGGTCTATCCTATCTGGAACGATATCTCACACACAGCGCCGGCAACGCAAGAACTTCTTGCGAACGCACTGCCGGGATAAGGAGTGTCTCTCGTGTCTACTACCCTGGAAGCGCAAGCCCCATTTCATTTCGACACCGAAGCGATCCACGGCGGTCACGCCGGCGATCCGACAACAAAGTCGCGCGCGGTGCCGATCTATCAAACGACCTCGTACCTCTTCGACAACACCGATCATGCCAGTCGCCTGTTCGCCCTCGAAGAGTTTGGCAACATCTATACGCGCATCAATAACCCGACCACCGACGTACTCGAGCAGCGTATCGCCGCACTCGAAGGCGGCGTTGGCGCGCTCGCGGTTGCCAGCGGCCAGTCTGCGGTCGTCTACTCGCTCTTGAACGTGGCGAGCGCCGGCGATCATATCGTTGCCTCGAACTCACTCTATGGCGGAACCTATAACGCGTTCGCGCACACGCTACCGCGCTTCGGCATCACCGTCACCTTCATCGACTTCTCCGACCCGCAGGCCGTTGCGAATGCGATCAAGCCCAATACGAAGGCAATCTTTGCCGAGACGATCGGTAATCCGAAGATCGATGTCCTCGATATCGAGGCGATCGCCAACGTTGCGCACGAGAACGGTCTGCCGCTCATCGTTGACAATACGCTGGCAACGCCGTACCTGGTGCGTCCGATCGACTTCGGCGCCGACGTCGTCGTCCACTCGGCAACGAAGTTTATCGGCGGCCACGGCACGACTATCGGCGGTGTCATCATCGACGGCGGCAAGTTCGACTGGGCCAACAACGCGCGCTTCAAAGACTTCGTCGAGCCGGACCCATCCTATCACGGTCTGAAGTATGCGGCCGCCTTCGGTAACCTTGCCTACATCCTTAAGGCGCGCGTGCAATTGCTACGCGACCTCGGTGCGGCGATATCGCCGTTCAATTCGTGGTTGTTGCTACAGGGCTTGGAGACGCTCGGCATTCGCGTGGAGCGTCACGTACAGAACTCGCAGGCGGTCGCCGAGTTTCTCGCGGCACACCCGAAGGTCACCACCGTGAACTACGCCGGCCTGCCCGGTCACAAGGCGTTCGCAAAGGCGCAGAAATATCTGCCCAAGGGCGCAGGTTCAATCCTCACCTTCGAGATCGAGGGCGGCGAGACCGCGGCTAAGGCGTTCATCGATCGCCTGAAGCTGTTCTCACTCCTCGCCAACGTCGGCGATGCCAAGTCCCTGGTTATTCATCCGGCCAGTACCACGCACTCCCAGCTGAGCCCGGCGGAACGGTTGGCAGGCGGCATCACCGGTTCCACTATCCGTCTCTCGATAGGCATCGAGGACCGTCGCGATATCATCAACGATCTCGCACAGGCCCTTGCCGGTTGAGCGTTCAGCCGACACGCGAACTCACCGTCAACATCGGTGATCTCGAACTCGACGGCGGAGGTGTACTCCACGCTGTCGAGCAGCGCATCGCCATCTATGGTGAGCCGGGGAAGGACGGGCGTTCTGTCGCGCTCGTTCCGCACGCGCTCACCGGGTCGGCGCGCGTCGCGGACTGGTGGGGCGACCTTCTTGCCGAAGGCGCCCCGCTCGATCTGCGCCGGCATTGCGTGATCGGCATCAATGCGGTCGGTAGCTGCTACGGCTCAACGGGGCCGAAGCCGGACGAAGCGTTTCCGCTCGTCACCGTCCGCGACATCGTGCGCGCGCAACGCCGCGCGCTCGACGAGATCGGCATCAAACGGTTCGATCTCGTTATCGGTGCCTCGCTCGGGGGCATGCAAGCGCTGCAGTGGGCGCTGGATGCTCCCGAGCGGGTCGCTCGTGCTGTTATGATCGGCGCACACGATCATCAAACGGCGATGGCTGTCGCCTTCAACGGGATTCAACGCGATGCTATCGCACTGCACCCAGCCGGCGGACTCCGCATCGCGCGCAAGATCGCTATGCTCACCTACAAGAGCGAGGCGCTCCTCCGCACGCGACATGATCGCAAACCCGATCGCCTCGGGCGCCCCCTCTACGACGTCGAAGGCTACCTAGAACGTCAGGCCGATCTTTTCGAGACGCGCATGACGCCTGAATCGTATGTCGCATTAACACATGCGATGGATTCCCAAGACGTACGCGAGCACCCGTCTCGCGATACATCGCCGGAACTACTCTTCGTCGGTATCTCAAGCGATTGGCTCTTCCATGCCGAGGATGTGCGCGAGGCGGCAAAGCGCCTGCGTGCTCGCGGATTCAACGCCACCTATCGCGAGCTTGAGAGCGACCACGGGCACGACGCATTCCTTGCCGAACCGAAGGCGCTCGCCGCCCTACTAAACTCTTGAGTACAGATCCCGCCGCGTAGCCGGCAGATCGACGAGCCCGTCGGGTTGCGGCTTCACCAGCAGCGCCTGGAATAGGCCGAGCCGTCCGACGCGAAAGCCTTGCGCGCTACCAGCCATATACAGGCGCCAAATCCGAGCCGTTTGTTCGTCCGCCTCGGCAACCGCCTCGTCGCGATGCGCTTCGAGGTTCTTCACCCAGTATCGCAAGGTCCGCATGTAGTGTTCGCGTAGGTTCTCGACGTCGCGTACTTCGAACCCGGCCTGCTCGGCGGCAGCAAGCGTCGTTGAGATCGGTACTAGCTCGCCGTCGGGAAAGACCAAGCGGTCGATGAATCCGCCGAT
>CAJDXE010000019.1_pt1 | contig 15820 bp, 12 predicted proteins | sample 7391781 | NCBI WGS metagenome assembly CAJDXE01 (sample SAMEA7055730, study PRJEB34461) | soil metagenome | biome: terrestrial ecosystem; feature: Peninsula; material: soil | place: Antarctica | collected 2016
CCTGCGTAGTCGAGGGTTACGACGTCGCCGAGCTTGGCCGGGCGTTCGACCGGAACGAGCGTTGCGCGTTCGCGGGCGAGCGAATGCAAACTGCGCTCGACATCGTCGTCGCCGACGGTTGCGGGCGCGGGATTGACTTCAACGCCCTTGTAGGCAGAAAGCGCAATGTTCGGGCGAACCTGAACGGTTGCTTTGATGCGATGTGTGCTGCCCTCTTCGAGCGGCAAGAGCGTCATGCTCGGGCGTTCGATCGGATCGAGATCGTGCTCGCGAACGGCCTTCGCATAGACCTCGGGGACGACGTCTTCCATCGCCTGATTCTCGATTGCATCGGCGCCGTAGTTCTGCTCGAAGACGCGGCGCGGAATCTTGCCGGCGCGGAAGCCCGGCAACTTGGCGTTCTTCGAAAGCTTTTTGTATGCGCGATCTTGCGCGGCGGCGAGTTCTTCTTGCGAAATCGCAATCTCAAGCTCGACCTCGGTAGGGCTCAAGCGAGTTAGCGTGCTGGAAGTCGAGGAGTCGGTCATAAAATTGTGCTTATGCTTTCGTGCGCCTGATAAAGGTACGCTCCACTTTGACTGCGGTCAAAATGGAGCGGAAGACGAGATTCGAACTCGCGACCCTCGCCTTGGCAAGGCGATGCTCTACCACTGAGCTACTTCCGCTTATGGGCACACAGAGACTCGAACTCTGACGGGTTGCCCCACTGGAACCTAAATCCAGCGCGTCTACCAGTTCCGCCACATGCCCACGTTAGTCACGCGAGGCCGGTGCGGCCCCGGCGACCACCCTAAATATGCCTCGGGGGGTGCATTTCCTTCACGTCGGGCGAAAGTTTTTCACCGCTGCGACCTAGGTCGCGGGCGCATCCGCCTTGACAGATGCCCGGTATGCCGTGCTATGGTTCTCCGAACATGCAGACGTCCTTGCACCTTATGATGCGTGGCCCGATTACTCCGATGCAAATTATGCACCGGTGGGGGAACGCTATCGTCTAGGACTCGGGCGCAATGCCAAGTCAACGAAGCGGCCCTCACCATAACCGGTGAGGGTCGCTTTTTTCTACCACCCGTCAGGAGTGCAACTCATGCCAGAACAGACCTTTGGCCGCTCTTCGGGCTTCGCGACTCGCGCCGTACGCGCGGGCCAAGAGCCCTGTACATCCACCGGTGCAACGATCGCGCCGATCTATCAGACCGCGACCTTCACGCTCGAAGCGCCGGGGGTGACGAAAGGCTACGACTACTCGCGTTCGGGCAATCCGACGCGCACCGCGCTCGAGAAACAACTCGCGAGCTTGGAGAGCGCCGAGTACGCAACCGCCTTCGCCTCCGGCATGGCCGCCGTCAACGGTATTGCGGCGATTCTTTCGAGCGGTGATCGCATCGTCGCGACCCGCGACATCTACGGTGGTACGCATCGTCTCTTCTCGGTGGTGCTCCCGCGCTACGGCATCGAGACGAGCTTCGTCGATCTCGACGATGAGGCGGCGTTGCGCGCTGCGCTAACGCCCGATGTAAAGCTGCTGTGGCTCGAGACTCCGTCGAATCCGTTGCTAACGATCACCGACGTGCGTAAGGTCGTGGCAATAGCGAAGAGCGTGCTGCCGAATGTGATCGTTGCCGCCGACAATACGTTTGCTTCGCCGTACTTTCAGCGACCGCTCGAACTTGGATGCGACGTGGTGATGCACTCGACGACAAAGTATCTGACCGGGCACTCCGACGTGATCGGCGGCGTTTCGATCACCAACGATAAACCGCTTGCTGATCGTATTGCCTATCACCAGAACGCGGTCGGTGCGGTTCCCGGGCCGTGGGATGCCTATCTTACCTCGCGCGGCGTGAAGACGCTCGCACTGCGCATGGAAGCGCACGCGCGCAATGCACAGGCCGTTGCCGAGTTTCTCGCGACCCGCGACGATGTCGCCGATGTCTACTATCCCGGGCTGGCGTCACATCCAGGTCACGAAATAGCGCGCGCACAGATGCACGGGTTCGGCGGCGTCGTGAGTTTACGTCCGCGCGGTGGCAAAGAACGTGCGCACAGTTTCGCAAAGGGTTCTCGCGTCTTCGGCTTGGCCACCTCACTCGGCGGCGTTGAGTCGTTGCTCTGCTTGCCCGCGATCATGACCCACGCATCGCTCACCCCGCAGGAGCGAACGGATCTGGGCGTTACCGACGATCTGGTGCGGCTCTCCGTCGGCATTGAGGACACCGTCGACATCATCGCGGATTTGCGCGAGGCGCTCGATGCTAGTGCGGCCGCAGCGTTGGTCGCGCTCTAGTTCCACGTGTCGGCCGGCTCGGTGATGGTGGAGCCGCCCGCCATCCCGGGCAGGAACACGCCTATTGCCGGCGCGATGTCCTCGAAGGCGACCTCAAAGTCGTGGTCCTTTTCGTCGGCGATGTAGCGCACGCCGGCGACGTCCGCAAAGGTCACCGTCCACGGCGTCCTTTCGAGCGAAGGCGTGGTGAAGTTGCCTTGGCTTACGAGTTTGTCGGTCGCATAGGTTGACGTGTCGACCCAGAGATCACGCAGACGGTTGACGCCCGGATCTCTGAGCGGCGTCAAGGTCAGATGGTAATCGTGGTGGTCGCCGTATGATTCAACACCGACAAGTGCAATTGCATATTTGCGATGCCCGGCGTGTACGGTTGCGATTACCGGTGGACCGATGGCTATGCTCAGCGCATCGATCTTGGCGGCCGACTCGTCGTTAAACTGTGCGCGTACCTCGGCGACAAGTTCTTGTGGCGACTTCTTCGACGGCGGCACGTACGGCGCGATTCCGAAGGTGTAGTTCGGCGTTAGCAACGGGACACCAATCAAGTCACCGTTGACACCGACTCCGGTGCCGCCGATGTTGATCCCTTCGAACGTGAAGCCGCCGGCCGGATGGAATGGATGCGCTGCTTCTTCCACGCTGAGCGGATGGATCTCCATCTCGCCGTCATGCGCGCTCCAACGTGCGGTGTAGTGCCGCTCACCGACGTGGCCGTGGATCGCCGACGTGGTGTGGATCGTATAGTCGAGGGTGGTGGGATAGCGCTGGGCGACCCAGTAGGTGCGAGCGCGCGAATAGATCTCATCCGCTCCGGGGACGGCGGGCGCGGGCGGAGCGACGGTTGCACCCAACGCCACGAGTAACAGCACGGCTGAAAGACGACGAAGGATCACCGGCACCTCCACAGCGTTATCGCGTTCTCTCCAACCTACTCGTGCTTGCTTAGCGCCGCCGGGGAAACCTCTCGCCGGGAACCCAGCAGGCTTCCGCTCCGTTCTCTCTCAAGGGTGGCTCAACGCTCTGCTAACGCTCTTCTTTCGAAAGGGACCCAAAGATATGCGATTGCTCACGGTCATATTCGCGGCGACATTGCTGCTCGCGGGCCTCGCGCCGCTCGCCGCCCGGGCGGGGACCTCTCTTATTACGACGACCAATTACACGGACGCATATATCTGGCTCACGGCCTACGAACGCCCAGGGCGTTCCGGTCCGGCACATGCGTGGTGCATCGAGCCGAAAGCCAAGGACTGGCATACTATAGATGCAAAAATCTGGGAAGTGCGTGCGCAGATATCGCACGGTGGATGCCAACGCGACCCGATCCTCTTCGACGCGACCCGATCCGCCATTCAAAGGGCCACCATGGGCGTATACCGTTCGGATTTTAACGTCGGGATGGACGCGCACTTGTATACTTTCCGCGGATACTAGCAGGGCACTGCGTGGCGGAACCTCGCAGGTTGTCGCTTCGTTCGTTCTCAAGGTGCACCCGTCGCTCTTCGTTTTGAAAGGGACCCATTGACTATGCTTCGCGTCTTCGCAACCGCGTTCTGCGCACTTTTGCTCCTCGCGGGCCTCGCTCCGATTGCCGCATCGGCAACGGGCGCGACGCATATCACCACCGTCAATGATTCGGACGCCTTCGTTTGGATCACCGCATACGAAGGCTCGTACCACACGGGTTCTGCGCACGCATGGTGTGTAAAGCCGCACAGCCGTGATACGCACGGTGTCGCGGTATATATCTTCGACGTACGTGCGGAACTCTCACACGGCGGCTGCCAGCGCCACATCCTCCTGGACGTAACCCGCAACGCCGTTCGCGGTCTTAAGCACGGAGATTACTTCTACGGCTACCGCGCCACCGGCACCGGCTCCGGCTACCAATTCAACGGACCGCTCTAAGACCGGTTTGAAGTGCCGGCTTAACGAAGACAAAAGGCCCGGAAGCATCGCTGCTCCCGGGCCTAAAACTTGGTGCACCGCGAAGGACTCGAACCTTCAACCAATTGATTAAGAGTCAACTGCTCTACCATTGAGCTAGCGGTGCTTGTTCTGCGCCCTCCGGGACTCGAACCCGGGACCAATAGATTAAAAGTCTACTGCTCTACCGACTGAGCTAAAGGCGCGTGCCTGGGTACTATACCCGCCTCGCACGCACTTTGCAAGCCGACATCGGGCAGGCCTAAGTTACGCAGCGTGCGCCGATCCGTCCTGCCTATGCTGTCATGTCCCTCGATTTAAACGCCTCAGGGTACTTCGCGACGAGTTCGTCTGCCGTCATCGGCTTGGCGAAGAGAAAACCTTGCCCGAGTCGACAGCCGCCTTCGTAGAGCGCGTCGCGCTGGCGTTCCGTCTCCACGCCTTCGGCAACGACTCGGACGCGATATGACTCCGCCAGTGCGAGCAAGGTACGCACGATCGGCTCGCTCTCGAGGCCGCCATCCGCGCCTGCGACAAACGTCCTGTCGATCTTGATCGAATCGACTTTGAACTGCTGGAGATAGCGCAGCGACGAATAGCCCGTGCCGAAGTCGTCGATGCATATTTTGAATCCGAGGGTGCGCACTTCATCAAGGGAGGCATTCGCGCGCGTGCCGACGTCCAGCACAACGTTCTCGGTTATCTCCAGGACAACGCCGCTCGGGTTCACTCTCGTTGCCCCTATCGTATCGCCGAGGCGCGTGCCGAAATCCGCCTCCATCAACTCTGCTGCCGAGATGTTCACATGCATCAGAAACTTGTCGGAAGCGACGCCCCAGCGCGCGAGTTGCTCGCAGGCCGTACGCATCACCCACGCTCCAACGCGCGGAGCGAAGCCAGTCTGCTCAACCAACGGCATAAACTCCGTCGGGTTCATCAGTCCGTTGCGGGGATGCTCCCAGCGAATCAGCGCCTCACAGGCCGTCAGCGCGCCGGTTTTAAGATCGACGATCGGTTGATAGAGCATACGAAACTCGTTGCGGTCGATCGCCGAACGCATATCGGAGGTAAGTTCGAGTCGGCGCGCCGCCTGGGCGTGCATCATCGAATCGAAGACGGCGTAGCGGCCGCCACCGGCTGCCTTAGCCTGTTGCATGGCAATATCCGCATCGCGCATCACATCCTCGGCCTGCTCGTAGGCAGAAGAGACGATCGCAACGCCGACACTACCGCCGACATAGATGGTGCGGCCGGAGAGATCGATCGGCCGCGAAAGGTTGCCAACAACGCGACGAGCGATGCTCTCGATGTGTAACGTGTCACCAAGAGATTGCACGAGGATTGCAAACTCGTCGCTACCGAGGCGCGAAACGACGTCTTCGGCATCGACCGATGCTCGCAACCGTCCGGCTACGGTCGTGAGCACAAAATCGCCGGCCGCGTGACCGAGGCTCTCGTTGACGTCCTTGAAGCGATCGAGATCGACGAAGAGCACTGCAAAGACGGAGTCCGCACGCGATCCGCGCTCGGCGAAGCGCTCGCGAAGTCGGGCTTCTACGACCGCGCGATTCGGGAGGCCGGTGAGGCGGTCATGCGTCTTGTCGTACTGAGCCCGACGTTCGCTACGTTTGAGCGCGGTGATGTCGCGCACCATACACATCGCGAACTTGGTTCCACCACGTTCATCAACGACGCGAGAGATGGTTGCGTGGGCCCATATTTCGCGACCACCCGGCCCAAGCGAATGATATTCATATTCGAAAGCGTCGCGGTTGCCGGCCATGACGTCGGCCAGCTCCGGGTCATGACCATCGAAGACACGCTCCGGACGATCACCGAAGAGCGTTCGGAACATGTCGTTGGATTCAACCACCGTGCGCTCGCCGTTGAGAATCGCGATGCCCATTGCGGCGCCATCGAAGACGGCCCGAAACTGCGCTTCAGTCAAACGCAACGCGCTCTCTGCTTGTTGCCGCGCAAGTTCCGCTTGAAGGTGCGCCGACTCTTGCTTCGCATCGGCAAGAAGGCGGCGATCACGTCGCGCAAAGAGGGCAGCAATAGAAAGCATCAACCCAACGAGGAGCGCCGCACCGCTGAGGACCGAAAGATAGAGGTAGACATTGCGGCGGTCGTTCAGTCGTTGCAGTCGCTCCAAGTGTGCATCCAACGACGACGCAAGGCCATCGAATGTGGCAAGCGACGCCGCACGTGCCATGCCGGCAGCATGGTTGAGCGCCGGGAGCGAGAGCGTCGGCGTATTCCGCATCAAGACGCTGTCGGTCACAAGAACGCGAAACGCCTCGCCAGAATCGGCGAAGCGAACGGCAGCCTCCCGCGTGCGTTTGAAGAGCGGCGCCTCGGACGGGATGTCCACGGAGAGCCCACCGAGGATATCGTCGACGTGATCGCTGGAGAGATCCAGCGTTCCGCGCAGGGACATGAGAAGTGCGGTGAGGCTAATACGATCACGCAACGACATGGAGCGCCTCGTGACGCTCTCGCATGCAATGGCTTGCGAACGCGCGACGGCGCTGATGGCGCGCGGAACCGTAGCCATGGCGGCGTCCGAAAGATTTTGTATCGTGCTGTTGGGGTCGTAGACCATGCCCGACTGCTCTTCGAGATCATCGATCGTCCGTTGCAATTGCATGAAGAGCGGCGCGACCGCGCTATCGCCGAGATAGGGCTTGCTACGATCCGCCTGCCAGAGCGACGTTGCTGTGTTCCATGTACGCTCGAAACCCAGCCCGGACGCATCGCGTCGAATCTTTTCATCGGCAAGCGCGAAGCTGCGATCGACGGCGGCGCGTAGGAAGGCGATCGCGATCGGAGACGATGTGGGGCCGGTACGGTATTGTCCGACCGCATCGATGACCGCGACGACGGAGCGTGAAGCCGAGACCGCATTCCGTTCGCGCTGCAATGCGAGGCGATCACCCTCGCCCTCGACTCCAACGTGGGTCGTCTGCCACACGAAGAGCACCACCAGCAAAGCGGAGACGGCCGCAATGTAGTACCCGACATTCTCACGCCAAGGCGAGCCGGTCGTACGTGGCATCACACGGACGTGCTTTCGCGTCGGTTCCTTTGGACTACTGCGCGGCCAGAGCGGTGGTCAAGCAAAAGAAAAACCCCGCGCAAGGCGGGGTTCTGGGGTGGCTAACGGGACTCGAACCCGCGGCCTCCGGAGTCACAGTCCAGCGCTCTAACCAACTGAGCTACAGCCACCACATTTTGTCTAGGCATAGAATACGCGCCCGGAGGGACTCGAACCCCCATCTTCGAGTTTAGAAGACTCGTGCCTTATCCGGTTAGACCACGGGCGCATGCCTTCTGCCGCGGACTACCCGGTTAGGATACCATGAGCGCGCAAGGGCAAATATCGGGGCGACAGGATTTGAACCTGCGGCCTCTCGCTCCCAAAGCGAGCGCTCTACCAAGCTGAGCTACGCCCCGATCAGAGCAGACCCGGCTTCGCCATACGGTACAACCACTCCTTAGAACAGAAGCGAATGGAATCCGAGATAGCGCTCAAAGTCGCAGAGGCGACTGTCCGAGGCATAGTGCATTTCGGCATCGATTCGAAGGCCGGCAAGGTGGGCGGCCTTCAGCGCGCGCAGATTTCTTCCCGGGATCAGCGTCGTGCACCAGCTTGCGCCCGTCTCGCGGCGCAGGGCGACCATCGCATACCCGAAGAGTTGCGCCGCGTATGCGGGCGAGGCCACGACTAGCGGACCAATATGACCGCTGGCGTGAAGATAGACATAGCCGACGATCTCCTCATCGAGCCGAAAGATAATTCCGCGCGCCACGCCCACGAAAAACGCATGGTCAGCGTCGCGCGCCGTTCCGCGCGTTTCGCGATCGAGTTGTGCGAGGGCCGATACGTGGCGAATCGGATCGAGAGGCTCTGTTCCGAAACGATAGTCACCTGCGGCAATGGGAAGCAAGGCATCGTCATTCGGAATCGCGCCCGAAATGCGGAAAACAGGTTCGAGCGAGGCGATACCGGCTTCTGCAAGGAGCGCAATCGCATCGAGTACGCCTGTGGGGACGAGTGCGGAGCGCGTGCGGTCTCCCGCCTCGGCGAAGCCTTCTCGGAGCAATGCATGGCCGTATCCGTGCCCTCGGAACGTCGGCTCGACGTAGAGATCGGTGAGGAATCGCTCATCCTCGTTATCGCGGAAGAGTGCGACACCGACCGGTGTCTGCTGGTCACGTACAACATAGCCTTGCGCAGCTCCGAAGAGCGAACGCGAAAGCGTGTCATCGAAGCGACGGGCGGCGTACTCAACGAGATCCTCAGACGAGGCTCGATCGACCATGATCATAGTTGTGCGAGCAACGCGGCGGCGGCGCGACCACGATGGCTGATCAAGTTCTTCGCTTCCTCACTAAACTCCGCAAATGTTCGCGTATCACCGTTCGGGATGAACAACGGATCATAGCCAAAGCCTGAGTCACCGCGCACCTGATGGACAATCGTCCCTTCAACCGTACCGAAAGCGTCGATCTCGCGTCCGCTCGCATCGATCAACACCATTGCACAGACAAAACGGGCGTTTCGCTTGCCATCAGGAACGCCATCGAGTTCGCCAAGTAACTTCTGCCGACGTGCGGGCCAAGGCGTCTGGACGCCGGCGTACCGGGCCGAGTAGAGGCCCGGACGACCATCGAGCGCATCGACCTCGATGCCGCTGTCGTCCGCAAGCACCGCAGCCGCGATACCAGCGGTATGTAACTGCTTTGCCAACGCACGCGCTTTGAGCGCAGCGTTGTCGTGATAGGTTGTCGCCGTCTCATCGACGTCCGCATATGCCGCAAACGTCTCAAGCTTCAACGACGATCCCGCAAAGATCTCACTCATCTCCGCAAGCTTGCCGAGGTTCTTCGTCGCGACGTAGGTCTTCACTTCGGCGTAGTTATCGGGTCGTTGTGAGGCAATACCTGTCCCAACGTCAGATGCCCGTCCTGGTAACCGGGACGCTTGACAGGATTTGCCCCTCGCGATCAAAGACCGTAACTGTCGCTCGGTCCATCCACCATCCACGCCCGCTGGCGATATCGCCCGCGGGTGCCGGTCCTACCGTAAGGAGCTCCGACGAGAAGCCCGTAAGAATCGCGCGTCCGTCGCTGAGAAAGACCCACTCGGTGGCCTGGGGCGTTCCGCCGCCGATTTGATTTGCATAGACGAACACGGCGCCCGGGTCACGGTCCAGTTGCGCACACAGCGTGGGGATTTTGCAAACCGTTCGACGTGTGCTTACTTCGGAGGAATACGGGTTATGGGCGTTGTTGTCGAGCGTCGACATGACGAAGTACCACGTCGGTACGGACGCAAACCAGTGCTTTACCCAAGGCGTCTGAAGCACGCGCTCTCCAAGCGCACTCGACGCACGCAGCTCAGAGATGCCTGCTTTCTGAAACAGCGGAGCATTGTACGGTGCCGCGCGAATACGTACTTCGAATCGCGCGTTCCTCGGCCAGCCGATAAACGAGGCGTACCCATCGAGTTCCGCAAGACTGGAAGCAAGTGACACCCCCTTTAGCATAACGCCGTTCCGGCGAATAAATGCAGCCAGTTTCGGCGCGACCGCAGCGATCGTCCGCTGGCGCACACCCTCAGCGTTTTGCTTGCAAACAAACATGCCATAGTCGTTCTCGATCTCGTCTCCGCTAAACCGATCGCGATTGACCCCGATCGTGAACACATCGGCAATGGCTCGCGGCAGCGCCGGAGCATACGTGTCAAAGACAATGTCGCCGCGTACGACATGAAACGGGAGCATGTAGATGTTATTCGTATCCGACTGCGCCGAATAGTTGGTCCCATCACTCATTCGAAGGATGATGCGTTCGTGCGGGTAGTCGTCCGACGCCTTCCAGTCGTTTGTATATAACGTAGCGATGAATGCGCGCCGGCTTTCGGATGACACGAACACAGCGCTCCACCACGTAACCACGTCGGGCAGGGTGTCGGCAACATTCAAACAACGAGCGAGCCCATCTACGGGCCGGTCATAGAGCGTTGTGCCAAAGCCGAACTCCGTTGGTGAGGGAGTGCTCGCGTCGACTGACTCAATCACGTTCAGAAGCGTCTGGAGATGCTCCGAACTGAGCGACCCAGCATCGTTGCTCAGATACCCGTCGTGGCGCCGGTACGTCGTGCGAACGTATCGACCCGCACCCAGACCGCCCCAACTCGAATCCAGCTCAACCGAGACGATATCCGCCGCTGTGTGATGTGCCTGTGGCGCAGGCGACGGAGATGCGAGTGCGGCGACCAGAGCGAGAGCGGCGATCATGATATCACCAACACTACCAACCGCGCCTCTGTGACCTTACTCTTCGAGTTTGAGGACAGCCATGAAGGCCTCTTGCGGGAGCTCGACGCGGCCGACACGTTTCATGCGCGCTTTGCCGACCTTCTGCTTCTCCAACAGTTTGCGCTTACGCGTGATGTCGCCGCCGTAGCATTTTGCCAGGACGTTCTTACGAATGGCTTGCACAGTCTCGCGCGCAACCACCTTACCGCCGATCATGGCTTGAATCGGCACCTCGAACATCTGGCGTGGAATCAATTCTTTCAACTTCTCGGCAAGAGCGCGACCACGACCCGGAGCGCGATCACGAGCGATGATGAACGAGAGCGCATCGACTGCTTCGGCGTTGAGCAGAATCTCGAGCTTTACCAGGTCGCCTTCGCGATAGCCGATCACTTCATAGTCGAGCGATGCGTAACCCTTGGTGCGCGATTTCAACTGGTCGAAGAAGTCGACGATCACTTCGATCAACGGCATCTCATACGTGAGAATAACGCGACCGTCGTGCAGGTACTCCATGTTGGCGAGCGTGCCGCGACGAGTTTGGACGATGTCCATGATCGCGCCAACGTAGTCCGGCGGCGCAATGATCGTCGCCTTAACATACGGCTCTTCGATCATGCGAATCAACGTGGTCGCCGGCAGTTTCGAGGGGTTATCGATCATCTCGACACTGCCATCGGTTTTGGTCACTCGGAAGACAACCGACGGCGATGTCGCGATAAGGTCGAGATCGTAGTTACGCTCCAAGCGCTCCTGGACGATCTCCATGTGCAGCAAGCCGAGGAAACCACAGCGGAAACCAAAGCCGAGTGCGACCGATGTCTCGGGCTCATAGACAAGCGCGCTGTCGTTGAGCTTTAGCTTCTCGAGCGCGTCACGCAGGTCGCCGTACTCGGCACCTTCGTTCGGATACAGACCGCAGAAGACCATCGGCACCGCCTTGCGATAGCCGGGAAGCGGCACGTGTGCGGCGTTGACGGAACCGGTCAAGGTATCACCGACATCGATATCGCCCAGCGACTTCACGTTAGCGATGACGTAACCGACATCGCCCAAGCCCAGGCGCCCGATCGGTTTCATCGCCGGCGTGAAGGTGCCAACCTCGGTACATTCATAGACGCGCTGATGCGCCATCGACATGAACTTCGTACCCTGGCGCAACTCACCGTCGACCACGCGCACGTACGAGACGACACCCCGATACGCATCGAACTGTGCGTTGAAGACAAGTGCGCGAAGGTGATCGTCATGACCCTTCGGCGGCGGTATCCGCGAGACGATCGCTTCGAGAATCTCCTCCACGCCGATGCCGCTTTTGGCGCTCGCAAGAATGCAATCGCTCTTCTCGATAACCAGCAGTTCTTCGACCTCACGCATAACGCGCTCGGGATCGGCCGCGGGCAAATCGATCTTGTTGATCACCGGGATGATTGTGAGATCGTGCTCAAGCGCGAGATGATAGTTGGCGAGTGTCTGTGCTTCGATGCCTTGTGCCGCATCGATGATCAGCAGGGCGCCTTCGCAGGCGGCAAGCGAGCGCGAGACCTCATACGAGAAGTCGACGTGTCCCGGCGTATCGATTAGGTTGAGCGAATACTTCTTGCCGTCGAGCGCCGGATATTCCAAGGTGACCGGATGCATGCGAATCGTGATCCCACGCTCGCGCTCCAGGTCCATCTCGTCGAGGGCCTGCTCTTCGAGATCGCGCTTAGCGATCGTGCGCGTGATCTCAAGCAGGCGGTCGGAGAGTGTCGTCTTGCCATGGTCGATGTGTGCGATGATGCAGAAGTTGCGCGTTAACTCCGCCTTCAATATTCGGTGCGGGTCCGTCGGTAGCGTCACCCTAGATGCCGCAGACCGTACCGGCGAGACTGAGTAGCAGCGGACGGACCACGATCTGAATCACCAGGATCAAAACGATAAAGGAGAGATCGAAGCCGCCCATCGGCGGGATCACGCGTTGAAGCGGTCGCAGAAGAGGCATGACGATCGGCTCGAGGTAGCGCTGGTACTTCGCCAACTCCGGCACCCACGACAACAGAGCGTAGACGATCAACACCCACGTATAGATTGTGCACAGCTGGGCTAACAGGTTTGCAACCTGGCATGAGATGGCGTTCACGGGCGGTCAGTTTCTACGGAAGCGAGGCAAGGACATTCGCCGGGACGCCGTTCAGAAACGGTGTCGGATCGATCGGCGTGCCGTCGTGCATCAGTTGGTAGTGCAGATGGGGACCGGTCGAAAAACCGGTGTTTCCGGAGACGGCGATACTCTCGCCCTTATAAACGGTCTCTCCGGGATGGACTTCGATGCGTGACAGGTGCGCGTACCAGGTTTGGTAGCCGTTACCGTGATCGATGACGATCTTCTGCCCGTAGGAACCGTCCCAGGCCGCGGCAACAACCGTACCGGCAGCGGTCGCATGAACTTCCTGATAGTCGGCGTTCAGGTCGACGCCCTCGTGAAACTCGACGTCCGGCGAGGTACGATAACAGAAGCATCCAACGATGGTCGCTCCCGGCACGGGATCGATCGACGGGATCGCCGCCAACAATTTTGCGCGACCGAGCTCGGCGATATGATGCATGTTCAGCACACGCATCGTCAACGTGCGATTGACATTCGATTCGGTTGCAAGGGCGGTCGAGTCGGCGGTCAGTTCGTCGATGTGCCTACGCACATCGGTCACGTTGTCGCCACGCCAGGAGGTCTTCCTGATCTTCCCCGGCTCCGTCTTCGGCTTGACGCCGATCAACTGCTGGATCTCTTGGTTCTGCTTTTGTACGCTCTGCATTTGCGTGCGCACGGTCTGGGCTTGCTTATCCAACTGCTTAAGTTGGGCGCCCTGCGTCTGCGTTTGATCGCGCAAGGAGGTTACCTCGGCGTGCGCGCGGATGGTCGCCATCCCGGCGAAGCCGAGCGAGCCGATCGTCGCGATGCCCAAGACCAACGCGGCCGCAATGATATGGCGGCGGGTTATCTCTAACCGGTGCACCGTATCGCCGCGCTGCGGCACGATCTTAATGTAGTAACGTTCCTTAAGTTTGATCATCCGCCATTTTCAAGCGCGGGCAGCCGCGATCGCCTTCAACTCTTCATCCGAAGCGTTGACGACAGGGCGATATATCTCGACCGCCTTGCCGTAGGTTCTCGTGTCAGTCCGCGAGTAGATGCTGGAAAGCACCACGCCGGTGCCTTCGCGGTTGAGCAGAGCCAGTGCATAGGACAACTCGGAACCCGTATCGTCGAAGGCGTCGTAACGCACAAAGCCGATCCGCGAGATATCCGTATGGGCCAAAACATCCAGTTCGCCCACCCGCTTGGCGACCCTCTCGTGCTCCGCCTGGAGCGAGGAGAGTCCTTCTTCCAGCGCTGTCAGCCGGGCCGTACCGGGCGCGGCGGCAGTGCCGAGCAGTTCATCGTGGGTCGAGACCGTGCCCCGCAGGGCGACCAGCGCCGGCTTGACCGCGGCGAAATGGTAGATCACCAGCGCGATCAAGGCGCCGGCCAGGGCAGCAACAGCGAAATACGGGATCTGCATATGCCTCCGGCTAGCGACGAAAAGAGACCACGACGAGGGCCAGGTTGTCCACGGCACCCGCAACGATTCGCTTACCGTTGCTCCCTTCCGGGCCTGGCGGGGTTCACGAGGTTGCGCCGCGTGGAGCCCAGCCCCCGTCGATGGCTCGGACATCATAGCATAGCCGCCGTAGGGCCTCGCAAACCGCAGAAGTCGGAGACATGCCATCTTTGAGGCAACAAGGTAAGCGCGCGAGTCCATCGGAAGGTCGCTCGGATTCGAAAGGAGCTCCGTGTGTTCTATCGTTACCTGATAGCGGCGGCCGCCATCGTCGCGGTCACCGCACAACCGGCTCACGCCGCCGGCCCCGACGGCATTAACTGGAACCTCTCCCCGGCGCAGGTCACCTCGACCTGCAAGGCCGCGATCGCGAAGGCCGACGCCCGCGTTAAAGCAATCATCAACGCGCGATCCGCGCGGACGTTCGCGACCGTCGTAAAGCCGCTCGAAGATGCAAATGCGGATCTCAACGACACGCTCGTCGCGCAGAACTTCTTTGCGTATATTTCCTCCGATAAAAAACTCAGCGATGCGTCGAACAACTGTCAGAACGACGAATCGACGTGGGCCAACGATATCTCTGCGAATCCCGCGCTGGAGAAGGCCGTCGCCGCCGCTGCCGCTAGTGGGACCGCCAAGAACGTCTATGATAAGAAGCTGACGGCGCTGACGCTTACCGGCCTCAAGCGCTCCGGCGCGGGCTTGGATGCCAAGGATCGCGCGGAGTTCGTCAAGCTTTCGAACCAGCTCGCCGAGCTCGGTATCGAGTTCAGCAACAACATCCAGAACGCCGATGCTACCGTCGTCTTCACACAGGCGCAGGTCGCCGGTATACCGGACGACATGGTCGCCGGCTTCAAGAAGAATGCCGACGGCACGTACACCGTCGACGTCAACGAGTCGACCGCGGGCATCACCGTCTATGCGACCGATCCGAGTGCTCGTAAGGCATTCTACATGGTCTATGCCAATCGCGCCGCCGATAAGAACGTCGCGATCCTCGAGACCGCGCTCGGCGTTCGCGATCGCCTCGCGCATCTGATGGGCTACGAGAACTGGGCTTCTTACGTGCTCGCCGACCGAATGGCCGGTTCGCCCGCGCGAGTCGAGAAGTTCCTCGGCAATCTCGACAGCGCGATCATCGGCAAAGCGCGCGACGAGTTCGAAACACTTCGTCAACTCAAAGCCAAAGAGACGGGCGATCCCAATGCCGTGCTCAACGCCTGGGATGTCGGCCGTTACGACCACATCCTCAACGTTACGAAGTACTCAGTGGATACCAACGCGATTCGTCAGTACTTCCCGGTACAGCACACCATCGACGCGGTACTCGACATCTATCACACGATGCTCGGCATCAACTTCAAACAAATCAAGCCAAACAACGCGTGGCTACCGGAGGTCCTGGAGTACAGCGTTACCGACGGCAAGACGCACAAGCTCATCGGCTACACCTATTTCGATCTCTTTCCACGGCCCGGCAAGTTCGAACATTTTGCGAACTGGCCGCTGATCCCGTATCGCGTCACCAATGATCCACACCGCGTGCCGATCGCCGCAATCCTGGGCAACTGGCCGAAGCCCGCGCCGGGCCATCCGGCACTGCTCAGTCACGACGATGTCGTGACCTTCTTCCACGAGTTCGGCCACAACCTCGCGGCACTGCTTTCAACCGCGCCGTACGAAACGCTCTCCGGCGGATT
>CAJDXE010000030.1_pt1 | contig 15767 bp, 10 predicted proteins | sample 7391781 | NCBI WGS metagenome assembly CAJDXE01 (sample SAMEA7055730, study PRJEB34461) | soil metagenome | biome: terrestrial ecosystem; feature: Peninsula; material: soil | place: Antarctica | collected 2016
ATCCGGTGCAAGCGCGACCAGCGGCGGAATATTACGCGAGAGTAACGGCCCATACGGATCGTCTTCCACGATCGGGACGCCCGCGCGACGAGCAATCGTCACCAACCGCTCGCGTCGGTCGAGATTCATCGTTGCGTTGGTTGGGTTGTGCAGCGACGGCATGGTGTAGATGAAGCGCGGCTTTCGCGTGCGCAATATCGCCTCGACGTGATCGACGCGCATCCCGTCGTCATCGATCGGCACCGCGATCGCACGAAGACCGCAGATTTGAAAGATCTGTAACGCTCCCGGATACGACGGTTGTTCGACCACGATCTCATCGCCCGGCTCCGCTAGGCTCTGCGCGACGATCATGACGCCTTGAGTCGAGCCGGTAAGCACGACGACATTGCGGGCCTCAACGGTCGCCGCACCGCGCGTCCGCATCCGCTCCGCAATCGCCGAACGAAGCGGTTCGTAGCCCTCGGAGTCGCCGTACGAAAGAACGCAACGCGGATCGGTCGCAACCCGGCCGAACGACTTCGCCAACTCTGCGAGGGGCGACGGTTCATCGGGTGCGACGCCCTGCACGAAGGAGATACGCCCCGGTTCTTGCTTAGCGGCCAACTCGCCGAGGACCATCGGGAACTCGCCGACCCGCCATGGCGGGAGCGTGACCCACCACGGCACCGACGGGGAGCGTTCCGGCTGCCCCGCGCGTAACTGCGGTACGACCCGCGAACCTGAGCCGACTTTTTGCTCGATTAACCCGGACGCGACGAGCTCACGATAAGCGCGCACGACGGTACTGCGATTGACTCCGAGTTCGTCGGCCATCGTGCGCTCGGGGGGCAAGCGGGTCGACTCGGGGAGTGTCCCGGCCAGGATCGCCTCGCGAAGATGCTCATGGATCTGTTGATAGAGCGGAACGATCGAGGCGCGGTCGAGCTCCGGCAGGAGCCCGGCCCATCCAATCTTAGCCATGGTCCGGTCCATTTTCGCCATCGCCGGGGGGCTCAACTCTTCGGGGAACAAAAGAGCGTGCGAAGCATGAGCGGGAGTCGAAACGATTCGCGTGTCCCGTTTGTCGGGCGCGTAAACGAACTTACACGGATTTCCACCGGATTGGGCGCCGGTCGACCCGTCACGCTCGTCGGACCCGGTGGCGCAGGCAAGACCCGTCTAGCAAATCAGGCGACCGAAGAGGCCGGGTTCATCTTCGTCCCCCTCGGTGGCGCGACCGACGGCTCGGTCTTTCACGCTGCTGCCACCGCTCTGGGCGTGCATGAAGAGCCGGGCATCGAACCGCTCGACGCAATCGAGGCTGCGCTACGCGAGACGCCGCGCGCACTGGTGATCGATAACTGCGAACATGTGTTAGCAGAGGCACGCGAACTCTGCATGCGCATCGCTCGTGTTCCGGGAGCACAAGTGCTCGCTACCAGCCGTCGGCGTCTCGATATCGAGAACGAGGACGTCATCGAGGTCGGACCGCTGGAGGCAACCGATGCGCGCGTCTTCGTCCTCGCCTGCCTACAAACCAAGACTCCATCATTCCGACCAAACGAAGAAGACGAAGCGCGCATCGCCGCCGTGGCAACGGCACTCGACGGTTTACCGATCGCTATTCAACTCGCCGTCTCTCGCATTCCGTCGGTGACGCTCGCACATCTTGCCCGCATGCTCCGCAACGTCGCACCGCGTCATCTGCGCTCTCGCGATCCCGGTGGCGATTCGCAAGCGCTCGATAGCACGATCGGATGGAGCCTCTCACTACTCAGCGACGATGCCCGGCACATCTTCGAATGTTGCCTAAGCTTCGTCGACTGGTTCGACGCCGCAGATCTGGCCGAGATCGAAGAGATGAGCATCGAACGGGCACGCGCCGCGCTCGACGAACTCGACGAGCATTCGCTCGTTGTAGAACGCGCGCCGGGGCGCTATGCATTGCTTGCACCGATTCGCGTCCTTGCGCGCCAGCGCGTCGATTCACGACGTATGGCGATGCTCGCCCGCCGTCACGCCATCGGACGTCGCGACGCTGCCATACGCGTGCGCGATGAGTTCGTCGGCAAGAATTTACTTGGTGTCGTCGCCGCAATCGGGGAACGCTACGATGACTACCGCACTGCGCTCGAGTGGACGTTGCACGAACCTGATCGCCTGCGCATCGCCGTCGACCTCATCGTCGTAATGACCGTCTATTGGGCCGAAGGTGGGCACATCTCCGAAGGTCTTACTTGGACGCGCCGCGCTCTGAATGCGGCGAACGAGAACCATTCGATCCAGCCCGCGGACGCGGGACACATCGCGTACGCCTATGCGCGTGCATGTCACGCGGCCGCCGACTACGCCGCCATCGTCGAAGTGGGACCCGCGTTGACCAGCGCCTACACCCGAGTCGGCGACAAAATGGCGCTCGGGCGTGCTTACAACTTGATGTCGGTTGTCGCACTCTGCACCGGTGCGGTCGATGATGCGAAGACCTTCGGTGAGATGGCGCTTTGCATCCATCGCGCGATCGGCCATTGGCGCGGCGTCGCTGCGGCGCTCTGCAACCTCGGCAATACGGCGCTCGACGGGCGTAGCGATCCCGATGCCGCAATCGCGTATTACCAGGAGTCGCTGGAGATCGCGCGGCAGCCGGGAGGCGAAGCGTTGCTCGTCCTCACCCTCGGTAACCTGGGCGAGGCGCACTATGCTGCCGGACGCTTCGGCGAGGCTGCTCAGGCGGCGAACGGCTCGCTTGAAGGCGCGGAACTGCTCGGAAATGAGTCGTACCGCGCTTGGGGGCATCAAATGCTGGCACGCATCGCGCTAGCTCGCGGAGAGATAGCGTTGGCGCAAACCGAGCTGGCCGTGGCCATTCGGCACCTGGAGATCGAACCCAATCCTGAATATGCTGCGGCCGGAGCGGAGTTGGCCGCACGTCTGGCCCTAGCTCGAGGGAAGCACCATGCCGCCATGCGATTGTTCGCCGCCGCAACCGCCTTTCGGGACCGGCGCCGGCTCTTGCAGATCGGCCCAACCGTCGAAGAGGCCCGGGTCGCGGCGAAGGACGCCGCCTCGTTTCTCCAGCCTGAAGAGCGAGCCCAGGCCGGGCGCGAAGGGGCGGCGATCATCACCACCGCGCAGTTGATGGCCGCCTCGAAGAACTCGCTTGAAGTAGGAGTCCGCTCTTCGCACCCCTGATATGATGGCGGTCGGGACGTTGTAGAGCCCGCGTCGTATTTCTAGGAGCACGTTGCATGTCGGCGAGGTGATCCGTCACATCGACCACGCGGCCGCCATCGGTCTCAAGGTCCCCAAGGCCGAAGTTGATCGCGAAGGCGTAGCCAAGTTCAAGAGCGATGTTGTCGCCTCGAACGTCGGCGGCGTCAAGACGCTCTTCAAAGCCAACAACGTGCAGTTCATGTACGGTGAAGCCTCGTTTAAGAGCCCGACCGAGGTCGTCCTCAAGAAGAAAGAGGGCGGCGAGGATACGATCATCGCGCAAGCGATCGTGATCGCCACCGGCTCCGCGCCGGTCGATGTGAAGGCATGGCCCCGCGACCGCGAAAGCATCATCAACTCCGATGATGCGGTGCAGATGAACCGCATTCCGAAGACGATGCTGATCATCGGCGGCGGAGTGATCGGTCTCGAATTTGCAACGGTCTACACGCGCGTCGGTACAAAGGTACTCGTCATCGAAGCGATGCCGCAGATCCTCACCGGTAGCGACATCGAAATTTCCAAGACGCTCGGACGCATTCTCAAAAAGCAGGGCGTTGAAATCATGCTCGACACCAAAGTCGGCGGTATCGAGAAGAGCGGCAAGGTCGTGAAGGCCACGTTTAACGGCGTCGGTACGAACGGCAAAGACGAGACGCGCGAGTTCGATATGGTTCTCGTCGCTGTCGGGCGTCGCCCGGTAACCGACGGCCTCAATCTCGCGGCAGCGGGATTACAGACCGACGATAAGGGCTTCATCGCCGTCGATCAGCAACTGCGCACCAAGGTCGCAAGCGTCTTTGCTATCGGCGACGTTACCGGCCAGCCGATGCTCGCGCATCGCGCAATGAAGCAAGGCGTTATTGCCGCCGAAGTGATCGCCGGCGATAAGTCGGCGGCGTTCGATCCGATTGCGATTCCGAACTGCGTCTACACCGATCCCGAAGTCGCGACGGTCGGCCTCTCCGAAGAAGAGGCGAAAGCCAAAGGCTACGAAGTACGCATCGGTAAGTTCCCGCTCGCCGCGAGCGGACGAGCGCGCACGATGAACGAGTCGGACGGACTCATCAAACTCGTCGGGGATGCGAAGACCGATCTTCTGCTCGGCATGCACATCGTTGCACCGCAAGCCGAATCGTTGATCGGTGAAGGCGTGATCGCGCTTGAGATGGGCGCTACGCTCGAAGATATCGGACTCTCCATTCACCCGCATCCGACCTTGACCGAAGGCATCCAGGACGCGGCGGAAGCGGCGCACGGCAAAGCGATTCACATCGTAAACCCGAAACCGAAGACTCCGGTCGCGCACTAGCGCAGGATTCTTTTGGTTGCGATGATTGATTGTGGGGCGCGTCCGAGAAGGGAAGGGGCTTCAGACGGTACGCCTCCTACGCGCGCGTCCTGCGCGCTCAGGGGCTCGTTGGTGCTCGGTCGCTCCGCACTCCATGCTCCGCTCGGTCGCACGCGCCCGCTTCAGCCCCTTCCCTTCTCTGCCGCACCCCACAATCGATCGCGGACCGAACAGACCACGAAACCGTGCGCGACCTACGCTAGTCGTCAGCCACGATGCCGTGTTGGATTAGGCGATGCATCGGTTTTGGGTGGGTTTGGGTTGTGGTCGGCGTGAGTAGCGAGGCGCGGCTTCTTGATCTTGGGGTGTGCGAATATCGTGCGGCTTGGGATTTGCAGCATGCTATCCATGAGCGGGTTCGTTTGGGCGAAGATCCGGATACTTGGATCTTTGTTGAGCATCCGCCGGTGGTTACGCTTGGGCGGAACGTTAAGGGTGATGCGAACCTGTTGTTGTCGCGCGAGGCGCTTTGTGCTCGCGGTATTGACGTAGTCAATATCGAGCGTGGTGGGGATGTTACCTATCATGGGCCGGGACAACTCGTTGTCTATCCGATTCGCAAGCTGGAACGGTTTCGGGAAGTGGTGCCGTTGGTGCGAGCGCTTGAGGGCGCGGTTATCTCGGCGGTTGCGTCATTCGGCGTTGTTGCCGAGCGTTGGAGCGAGCATGCGGGGGTTTGGGTCGGTCGCGATCAGATCTGTGCGATCGGATTGGCCGTTCAGAAGATGACCTCGCTGCATGGTATTGCGTTGAATGTCAGCACTGCGCTCGACTATGACCGTTTGATCAATCCGTGTGGGTTGACTGATCGCGGTTTGACCTCGCTCTGCGCGCAGACCGGTCGTGACATCACAATCGCACAAGCAAAGGACGCTCTCGTCGCGGCCTTCGAAGAGGCGTTCGATACACGCTTCGTCTCCGATATGGGCAAGATAGCGTAAACCCGATGGCCATCGAAATCAATTTGATCGACACTGCGGAGAAGCCGCGCGTACGTAAGCCGGATTGGTTGCGCGTACAACTTCCACACGGCGAAGATTACGAGCGCGTCAAGGCGGAGGTCAACGGCCTCAAACTCAACACCGTCTGCAAGGAAGCGGCCTGTCCGAATATCGCCGAGTGCTGGGGAGCCGGGACGGCGACGATCATGATTCTCGGTGACACCTGTACGCGCGGCTGCCGCTTCTGCAATGTGAAGACGGGGAACCCGCGCGGCGAAGTCGATTGGCTCGAACCGGTGCGGGTTGCCGAAGCGGTGCGGGATCTTGGCTGGAAATATTTGGTCCTGACGGCGGTCGATCGCGACGATCTCGCCGACGGGGGAGCGCTGATCTTCGCAAACACGATCCGCGCGATCCACGAAAAGGCCCCCGGTAGCAAGGTTGAGATCCTCTCCGGCGACTACCGTGGCGACACCGTCGCACTCGATATCGTCCTGGATGCGGCTCCCGACGTCTTCGCGCATAACCTCGAGACCGTACGCCGGCTCACGCCATCGGTCCGTGACAAACGCGCGAAGTACGATCAGTCCCTGGCGATCCTCGATCACGCGAAGAGGCGCGCACCGCAGCGTTACACCAAGACCTCCTTGATGCTCGGCCTCGGCGAAACCGATGACGAACTCGAAGCGACGATGGAGGACGCCCGCGCCGTCGGTATCGACATCTTCACCATGGGGCAATATCTGCAACCGACCAAGAAGCATCTGCCGGTCGTCGAGTTTATCACCCCTGCCAAATTCGAGACACTCGGTGCGCTCGCCAAGACCAAGGGCTTCCACCAAGTCGTCAGCAGCCCACTCTCACGCTCCTCATATCACGCTGAACAGGCCTTCCCGGCGTAATCCGACGCTCACGAGGATACGGCGCGGACATGTCCAAGCCGTAGAATCCGCTCATGGCACACAACGAACCCGGCTACCGCGAGATCCTCGACGCACTTCTCGATTTCCGCGATGCGGTCGAGATGCACTTTATGGCGATCGACAAGCGCTTCGACGGGGTCGACAGGCGTTTCGAAGGGATCGATAAGCGGCTCGAAGATTTCGAGTACCGCATGAACCGGCGGTTCGACCGGATCGATGTTCGCTTCGACGAATTGGGGACTCGGGTCTCGGCCCTCGAAGCACGATAATGCTGCAACGCCCCTAGACGGAGGCGTGTCTAGGGGGTCAACGTGACGAATACATTTTTACGCCGCCCGATTTTCTCTGCCGTTTGTTCGCTGGTGATTCTCCTGGCGGGCTTGATCGCGATTCCGACGCTGCCGATCGAGCAGTATCCGAATATCGCGCCGCCGGTCGTGACGATCACCACCGTCTACATCGGCGCGAGCCCGCAGGCGGTCGAGACGGCGGTCACGACACCGCTCGAGCAAGCCGTCAACGGTGTCGAAGGCCTGCGCTACATCACCTCGCAGAGTTCTCAGGGCGTCTCGACGATCACGTGTACCTTCGATCTCGGCCGCGACCTCGATATCGCCGCTGCCGACGTGCAGAACACCGTGCAATCCGCGCTCGGCACCCTACCCGCCTCGGTTCGTCAAACCGGCATTCAGGTCAGCAAGAACTCCGGCTCGTTCGTTATGGCGCTCGCGCTCGTCTCGAAGTCGAAGCAGTACGATACGCAGTTCCTCGGCAACTATGCCGAGCTCAACATCGTCAACGACCTCAAGCGCGTCCCCGGCGTCTCCAACGTGCAGATCTTCGGGCAGCGCCGCTATGCGATGCGCGTCTGGATTAACCCCGTCGCCCTCGCCGGGCGCGGCCTCGCCGTCAACGACGTCCTCAACGCACTGGAAGAACAGAATGTCCAGGTTGCGGCCGGTAGCATCGGATCGACTCCCGAGTCTCCCGATCAGCCGTACACCATGTCGATCAACGCCCACGGACGCCTTAGCACGCCCGACCAATTCCGTAACATCATCGTCCGCGCCGACGCCAACGGCGGCTTTACCCGTCTCGGCGACGTGGCCCGAATTCAACTCGGTGCCGAAGACTACTCGAACTTCGTCCGCTTCGACGGCAACGACAACGTGGTCGGCCTCGGCATTCTGCAACTCCCGACTGCAAACGCGCTGCAAGTATCGAACGGCGTCCTCGCACGCCTGAACGAGTTGCAGAAATCGTTCCCCCCGGGCGTGCACTATCAAGTCGCCTTTAACGGAACCACGTTCGTCAACGAATCGATGAAGGAAGTAATCATCACGTTGTTGATCGCGATCTTCCTCGTCATCCTCGTGATCTTCATCTTCTTGCAAGACGTGCGCTCGACGATCATTCCGGCCGCGACCATTCCGATCTCGTTGATCGGTACGTTCTTCGTGATGAAGATGTTCGGCTTCACCATCAACACCATCACGCTCTTCGGTTTAACGCTGGCAACCGGACTGGTCGTCGACGACGCTATCGTCGTGTTGGAAAATATCTCCCGCTATGCGCACGAACACAACAAGCTCGGCATCGAGGGTGCTGCCGCCGCCATGAAAGAGGTACGTAGCGCCGTCATCGCATCGTCGCTCGTACTGTTGGCCGTCTTCATCCCGGTCGCGTTCTTCCCCGGAACCACCGGAGCGGTCTATAAGCAGTTCGCGCTAACGATTGCAGCGTCGATTACCATCTCGCTATTTACGGCACTCACACTCGCACCATCACTCTCGGCATTGCTGCTGCGTGATCTTCCCGAGTCGACGCGCGGTTTCTTCGGCTGGTTCAACCACAAGTTTCACGCGTTCAAAGATTCGTATTCGGCGCGCTTGCCCGGAATGTTCAAACGCCGCTGGCTGGTACTCGGCCTCTTCGCGCTCGCACTCGTTCTGACGGCGTTCTTGTTCAAGACGACACCGACGGGCTTCATCCCGAGCGAAGATCAGGGTTACTTCATCGCCCTGGTGCAAGCGCCCGAAGGCACGTCGCTCGCGCAGGAGCGTAAGGTAGCGATCAAAGCGGAAAATATCATTCGCGCGCAACCGGGCGTCTCCGATGTCTTCGATATCGGTGGCTTCAGTTTCGGCGGCAACGGTTCGAACCGTGGCCTCATGTTTGTTCTGCTCAAACCCTGGTCGGAGCGCACGTCTCCGGATCTACAGATCTTCGGGCTGCTGTACGGACCGACGGGCGTCATGGGCAAGTTCCAAAAGCAGATCCCCGAGGCGCAGGTCTTCGCCTTCAATCCGCCCGCCATCAACGGCGTCGGAAGCATCGGTGGATTTACGTTCGAGTTGGAGGATCGTGGGAACGTCGGCCTACCCGCACTGATGGGCACGACCAACAAAATTCTTGCGCTCGCCAACCAACCCGGCGGATCGACCCAACAGGTGATCACGCAGTTCGCCATCGATGCGCCGCAATTGCAGGTCGATGTCGACCGCGACAAAGCGAAGGCCATCGGCGTCAATCTCAACGATCTCTTCGGCACGATGCAAACCGATCTCGGTTCAGTCTACGTCAACGACTTCGATTACCTCAATCGCTCGTATCGGGTCTACGCGCAGGCCGACGATCAGTACCGCGATCGGATCTCGTCGCTAAACAGTCTCTACGTGCGATCCGCCGGCGGCGGCATCGTGCCGGTATCTAACCTCATCACCAGCGTCCAAACGAAGGCGCCGCCGACGATAACCCACTACAATCTCTACCGCAACATCGAGATCGACGGCAGCGCGGCTTCGGGGCACGGAAGCGGCGAGGCGATCGAGCGCATGCAACAGATCGCCGATAAGGTCGATCCTCCGGGAGTCAAATACGAATGGTCTGGGCTCTCGCTCGAAGAGATTCAAGCGGGCTCGCTCGCCGCGCTGATCTTCGGCCTCGGCCTCATCTTCGTCTATTTGGTGCTCTCGGCGCAGTATGAGTCGTTTGTTGATCCGTTGATCGTCATTCTCGCCGTGCCGGCAGCGTTGCTCGGTGCGCTGATCTTCATCAAGATCCGCACGCTCATCGGCGTACCGGGTCTGATCATCCAATTCGCCGCGCCGAAGGGCTTGCAATGGCTCGCATGGCCCTTCGACTTCTTCGGTAATCCGAATCTCGCACAGGATGCTTACGTGCAGGTCGGCTACGTCATGCTGATCGGCCTCGCCAGCAAGAGCGCTATTTTGATCGTCGAGTTTGCCAATCAGCAACTCAGAGCCGGCGCGACGGTCGTAGAGGCCGCCCTACGTGCGGCCCAGACGCGACTGCGCCCGATCCTGATGACCTCCATCGCCTTCGTCATCGCCGTGCTTCCGCTGGTCGTCGCGACCGGAGCCGGCAGTGGTGCGCGACAGTCGCTGGGCACCACCATCTTCGGTGGCATGCTGATCTCGACGTTCCTGAACCTCATTATCACTCCCGTGCTCTATGTGGTGATTAAGGGCTTCGAATTGCGAGGCAAAAATCGCCCGGAGACGGCGGAGATTACAGCTGAGTAGAACAGGGAAAACGGTTTTCGCGACAAACGTCTGACCGCAACCGAGTCTGATATTTTTAATAGGACCGGACGCGTCTTGGAGATCGTTATGCGCAACACCCTATTTCGCTCGGCAGCGGCGGTCGTACTGACCGCCGCCGTCAGCCTGGGCGTCACCGCCCCGGCCTTTGCCGACAACGGCGAGGCCCTCGCGACCGGCGTCGTATCCGGCGCCAATACCGGAATCAAGAACGCCATGACCGCCCCTGCAAAGCCGACAGTGGCTCAAGTGCCCCCGATCAGCCAGCAGCCGGTGGGCGGCGCGGCCGGTCTCCCGACCGGCTTCGGTTACACGGCGGATTTCTCGATGGCCTACCCTTACGGCAACGTTGGCAAGACCGGCAAGAAGTGGCTCCCGGGCGGGGTTGATCTCGTCGCCGGCTACGGGTTCAACCCGACCAGCCGCGTGACCGCATCGTTCTACCAACTCCAGCACTACCCGGTCGGCTTTAACAGCGGAACGGTGCCGCTCTATCTCCAGGGCTTCGCAAACCCGCTGGGCAGCGTTGACCTCGGCACGGTTACGCCACAGATCGACGTAACCACCAAAGACTCGTTCCTCTTGCTCAACTACGAGAAGCTGATCACGCTTGCTAAGATGGGCGGGCGCAACATTCCGCTGGTGATCTCGCCGACCTACGTCGCGCGCACCTCGAAGATCGCGGCGTCGCCGAGCGGCAATGATCAGGTACCGTTCGAAGTCGGCGCCCCCAACGGCTTCCCGATCACCGGTGTGTATACGCGCACCGCGCAGATCTATTCGGTAGCCTTCACGATCCCGTTCCTGAAGACGCCGAAGATGTTCGGTACGATGACCTTCGCGCCGTCATGGTTGGTACACAAAGCAGGTCTCAATCAGCAGAACAACGCGCAACTCTATCAGATCCTGTATCTTGAATACACGCCGACGAAGGAAACGACCATCTTCTTCGAGCCGCAGAGTTCGCGCGACTATCTGCCGACCGACAAATATGCCCAGCATCTCAACGCGTATTTCCTCGGTATCTCGCAAAAGGTGAGCAAGAATGGCTTCGTCCAACTCGTGCTCAACAGCGGCGGCCCGAGCAACGAAAGCCCGTACGGCATCACTGCGCTCACGTGCCAGGCTCTGCCGTGTTCGGCAAATCCGGTCGTACCGAGCGTCGGCGGCCTCAAGGCAACCCAACTGCAGATTGAGTTCGGCATCGGCACGCCGAGCGTGCTTCCGTTCTAAAAGGCACAAGCAAAAATGAAGAATCATTTCGTCAAAACTCTCGCGTCGATCGCGATCATCTCTCTCGCAGCTTGTGCCGGCCCGACCGGTGGAGGCAGCGCCCTTCCAAGCGGGCCGCCCAACCCGATCAACTCACCCGGCGCGTCGGTGTTAACCCGCGTCGTCGGCGTCGGCGACAGCCTCACGGCGGGCACGCAATCCAACGGGACGATGGGCGTCTCGTACTTCGGTAACCCTGTCTCCTCGCTTCCCGGTGGGCTCGTTCCGGCAACCCAAGTCAACGGCTTCTTCGCGCTGCTCCAAGAGCAGATCGCGGGAGGCTCGACGGCTTCGGCGGTCGCAACCATCTCCACCCCGGCGACTTCGGTGTTGCCGCTGATCAGCAGTCCCGGCAACGGCGGCCAGATCGTCGTCTCCGCGACCCCGCCGGGCTTCGGACCGACGCATCTCGATTGCGATGCGTTCAATCAGTCGCTCTACTCGCCGGCCGCCATCTCGACGTATCGCGCGAACCCGACGACGTTGCCGCTCGATGTCGGCGTCCCCGGCATCACGGTGCACGAAGTCCTCAACATGACCAACCCGCTCTCCGGTCCGCCACCGGGCCCCGTCGGCACTTCGTGCCCCTCGTATCCGACGATCACCGGCGACCCGACCTCGGGCGGCCTGCAGTCGTTGCTGGGCGCTGAGAACTCCAACTTCTATCCGATCCTCGGCTCGTTCATCGGCCATCTCGGAACGAATCAGCCGTTGACCGAACTCAACGCCGCGCTCGCCCAGCGCCCGACCTTGACGACCGTCTGGCTCGGCGCGAACGATCTGCTCAAGTACACGTTCTCGTACGGCCATGCGCCGGTCGACACGCCGGGACAGATGACCGCCGACCTCGTCAGCATCATCAACCAGCTCAAGGCCGTCGGATCAAAGGTCGTCGTTGCGAACCTTCCCGATATCGAAGGCTTGCCGCAGTTCGTCCAAGGCGGACCGGTACTCACCGCAGAGATGACGCAGTTCCTGGAACAGGTCGGCATCCCGAGCGCCTATGCGCCGACCATCGCCGGTGCTGCATCGGCGAATGTCGCGACCAACTACGGTGTCGGCGCGAACGGTTACCTCACCGAGACCGGCTTCCTCGCCGCCTTCTCGCAGTGCCTATCGCAGTTTGCCGGCGGTGCCGGCACACCGAACTGCAACCCGGTACTCGATCCGGCCGGCGCCGGTAGCGGCGCAGGCGCGGCCTATCTGCCCGACGCGTTCGCCGGACAGGTCCAGGCGCTGAATACCGGCTACAACGCGGCCATCGCCGCGGCGGCAGCCCAGACCAACTCGCCGCTGGTCGATATCCACGCGCTCTTTACCAACATCGCTCAGGCAGGTGGCGTGCCGATCAATCTGCCGACGTGCTGTTCGCTAGCCTTCGGCGGCGGGCTCGTGTCGTTCGATGGATTGCATCCCTCGAACACCGGCTATGCGTTGATTGCAAATGCGTTCATCACGCAGATCAACACCTCGTATAGCACAAGCATCCCGCAAGTCAATCCGGTCGACGTCTACAACGGCGCCAACGGATACGCGATGCCCGACCCTTACGCGCCCCATAACGTATGTGTAACACCCTCATCGCACATCATCGACGCCGCTCGGCGAAACTGCTGAATCACCGGCGATCGAGCGGCCCCGCCAGTTTAGGTAGCCGCCACCCGCACGACCCGAAGAGCGTCCGCAAGGACGCTCTTCTTCGTTTCTTGTAGATGTGCGCGTGGAAGAATCAATCAAGGTGACCGAGCTCTTCGCCGCAGGCGGATCGGTGACGATCGTCGATATCCGTCGCGCGCCGGATGATCGGCAGATCCCCGGTTCGTTACGCTACGATGGCGAGGCGATCGCCGACGCAGTCGAGCCACCGTTTCCGCGCGATCACACCATCGTCTTTTATTGCGGGAGCGGCAATTCGTGCAGTCGCGTCGCCGGTGTCCTGCGCGCGAGGGGCTACGATGCTCGAGCGCTCACCGGCGGATATGCAGCCTGGAAAGAAGCGGGTCTCCCGACCGAAATGATCGGAGACCCGCTGGAACTCGACGACTAGACTAAGCTAGGCTGCGCGCTATGCGTAGACGCCGCGTAGCTTGAGCGCTTTGACGACGCGATCAATCGCGAGCATGTAGGCCGCCGTACGCAAGGTACAACCACGCTCGGTAACGATCTTCTGCAACGCGTGTAGATTGTCGAGCATCACGTCTTCGAGCCGCTCGTTGACCTCGGACTCTTTCCAGAAGTAGCCCATGCGGTCCTGAACCCACTCGAAGTACGAGACGGTGACACCACCGGCGTTCGCCATGATGTCCGGAATGACGGTGATGCCGCGCTTTTCGAAGACCTTTGCGGCTTCAGGCGTCGTCGGACCGTTCGCGCCCTCGACGATCAGCTTCGCCTTAACCTTCGCGGCATTCTCCGCGTTGAAGACCTTCTCCAGCGCCGCCGGCACGAGCACATCGCACTCGCTCTCCAGTAACTCGGCGTTGCTCATCTTCTTCCCGCCGGTGAAACCGTCGAGGTTGTGATTCTTCTTGACGAAGTCCATCGCGTCGCCGACGTGGATGCCTGCCGCGTTGTAGTACGCGCCGGTTACATCGGAGATTCCGACGACCTTACAACCGCGCTCCGCAAAGAGTATCGCGGCATGCATACCGACGTTGCCGAAACCCTGAATCGCGATCGACGAGTTCTCCGGCTTCATGCCCATCACCGACATCTGGTCCATGGCGACGATGGTGACGCCGCGCCCGGTCGCTTCGACGCGCCCGCGGCTGCCGCCGATCTCAAGCGGTTTGCCGGTAACGACGCCCGGCACGTTCATGCGAACGTGCATCGAGTACGTATCCATAAACCACGCCATGATCTGCGGCGTCGTGTTGACGTCGGGGGCCGGTACGTCTTTGTCCGGTCCGACGACCTCGACAAGCTCCGCTGCGTATCGACGCGTGATGCGTTCGAGTTCGTTCATCGAGAGCGTCGCTGGATCGCAGGTGACGCCGCCCTTCGCTCCGCCGAACGGCAGATCGACGACCGCACACTTCCAAGTCATCCAGAACGCAAGCGCCGTCACTTCATCGAGCGTGACCCCCGGATGGTAGCGAATGCCGCCCTTGGCCGCACCGCGCGCGAAGCTATATTGAACGCGATAACCAGTGAAAACTTCGAACTCTCCGGAGTCTCGCTGGAACGGAATCGAAAAGATAATCTGGCGCGACGGATGCGTCAGAATGGCGCGCATCCCCGCGTCGAGTTCGAGCAGGTCGGCGGCTTCGTTGAAATATGCGATGCCGTCGCCGAAAACTGAGACTTCGCCCACTGCAGTGGTCATAGAGCGTTAAGGCCTCCAAGCAAAAAAACCAAACCCTACCAACTTGCGCGAGAGCGCCCCCGACCCCTTGGCGCTTATGTCGCTCCGTGGCCACGATTTTCGGGTCCGGGGCGGGATGTGCTCTCGCTCGGACGTTCGTCGCGCCCCATCCCGGGGCGCTCCTTCTCGTTCGCTTTTTCACAACGACCAAAGGAAGTCGCCATCCATGGCTATTGTGAAAAAGTCTAGACGCCTCGCTCTGAGCACATCCCGCCCCGGACCCGAAAATCGCGACCGCTACGCTATGTGGTGAACCAGCGTCGCCCAACCGTCAAACAGGGCTCGGCGCAATGTGCCGAGCGCTGTTAGACGTTAAAGCGGAAGTTTACGACGTCGCCTTCTTGCATGACGTACTCTTTGCCCTCGGAGCGCAGGCGGCCGGCGCTTCGTAGGGCGTCCATGGTCTTGTAGTTCACGTAGTCTTCGTAGCTAACGACCTCGGCGCGGATGAAGCCGCGCTCGATGTCGCTGTGGATCACGCCGGCGGCTTGGGGAGCCTTGGTGTCCTTGTGGATCGTCCAGGCGCGGACTTCGATCTCGCCGGCGGTGAGATAGGTCATCAAACCAAGCAGGTCGTACGCGGTCAGGGCCATCTCGTCCAGGCCACTGCGACCGATGCCGAGTTCGTCGCAGAACTCGCGGGCTTCTTCGTCCGAGAGACCGGCGAGCTCGGACTCGATCTTGCCGGAGAGCACAACGACCGGGCTGCCCTCGGATTTGGCAACCTCTTTGACCTGGTCGACCAGGGGGCCGTGCTTGCCGATCTGGCTCTCGTCGACGTTGGCGACGTAGAGCAGGGGCTTTGCCGTCAGCAGGAACGATTCGGCGGCCACTTCGGCTTCGGGGCTATCCGCCGCGAAGCCGCGGGCCGGCTTGCCCTCCTCGAGGGCGGCGATCAGCGCCCGGGCGGCGTCGACCTTGTAGCGCATCTTGGGCTCCATGCGCGTCTCACGATCGAGCTTGTCGACCCGCTTCTGCATGGTCGTGAGGTCGGCCAGCGCCAACTCGATCGCGATGATCTCGATGTCGCGCTTCGGGTCCGGGCCACCCTCGACGTGGGTCACGTTCTCGTCTTCGAAGCAGCGCACGACCATCGCGACCGCGTCGGTCTCGCGAATGTGGCTTAGAAAGGCATTGCCGAGCCCCTGGCCGCTGCTCGCG
>CAJDXE010000022.1_pt1 | contig 15574 bp, 19 predicted proteins | sample 7391781 | NCBI WGS metagenome assembly CAJDXE01 (sample SAMEA7055730, study PRJEB34461) | soil metagenome | biome: terrestrial ecosystem; feature: Peninsula; material: soil | place: Antarctica | collected 2016
TTGGAAACGGCCAACGCGCGGCGATGAGCGATGATGCAAAACGCGAGCGCAACAAAGAACTCCGCAAAGGGGAACGCCGATCTATCCTGAGCCTTCAGGACTGGTGGCTGAACCGCATGCTGACGACGCCGGCGCCGCTACAAGAGAAGATGGCGCTCTATTTCCACGGCCACTTTACGACGGCGGCGATCCAAAAGGGTGTTACGCCGCCGATGGTCTTTGCGCAGAATGAACTCTTTCGCTCAAATGCACTTGGAAATTTACGCGAACTGACGCGCAACATCTCCAAAGACCCGGCGATGCTCCTCTATCTCGATAACGCTAGGAACGTGGCCGCGCATCCGAACGAGAACTATGCGCGTGAGTTGATGGAGCTGTTCACGCTGGGCGTCGATCACTATAGCGAGACGGATGTGCGCGAAGCTGCGCGGGCGTGGTCCGGCTGGACGGTAGTCCGTCGCCGAAGGAACTGCGCGCTTCGTCGATCGTCTGCACGACAACGGCAGTAAGACCTTCCTCGGCCGCACCGGCAATCTCAACAGCGACGACATCGTCAACACGATCTTCGCCCAGCCTCAATGCGCGACGTTCTTCGCAACGAGCCTCCTCAACAACTTCGTCTACAACGATCCGGAGCCGAGCCTGGTCAACGCGGTCGCGGCCCTGTTGCGTAAGAACGACTACAACCTTGCACCGGTCCTATCGACGATCTTGCGTAGCAACGTCTTCTTTAGTGGTCGCGCCTATCGTGCACTGGTAAAGAGCCCGGCCGAGTTTGTCGTCGGTACCTATAAGACGCTCGGCATGACGCAGATGCAGGCCGGCGTACAGCGCTCGATGACGGCGATGGGACAGATACTCTTCTATCCGCCCAACGTGTCCGGCTGGCCCGGTGGGCAGAACTGGATCACCTCACAGATGTTGTTAGCACGCGAGAACTTCGTCTCCCAACTCACCGCCTCGCAAGGGACGATGCAGTCCGGTTGGTTCGACGATGTTCCGACGGATGCGCATAAGGCAGCGCAGCAACTCGTCGGCACGATTCTCCAGGGCGACGCCTCGCCGAACGCGACCGCGCAGGTCGTCGACTATCTTAACGGCACCGGCGAGTCCGCACTCGGTACGTTCTCCGTCGAGAACCGCGACATACGCCTACGCGGTGGCGCCTACCTCACGATGGCGATGCCCGCCTTCCAGTTAGCTTAGGACGGTAACCATGAAACGCAATAGCTTCTTGCTCGGTGCTCTTTCGGGCATCACCGTCGTTGGGAACGCCGACCACATCTTCGCGCGCGCGTTGGCGGCAACGTCGCTGCCGGGGCTGCCGAGCGCCGAGAATCGTACGCTGGTGTTGCTTAACCTTCAGGGCGGCAACGACGGCCTCAACTGCATCGTTCCGCACGGTGACGCCACCTATTATCGCGTGCGTCCGTCTCTAGCAATCGCGCAGAACGACGTGTTGGCGATCAATGCGCAACTCGGCTTCAATCCCAATATGCGCGCGCTCAAAGCGATGTACGACAAAGGCGATGTCGCCGTGGTCCAGGGCGTCGGTTATCCGAAGCCCGATCACTCGCACTTCCGCTCGACCGAGATATGGCAGACGGCCGCCCCCGACGAGTACCTCCACACCGGTTGGCTCGGGCGCTACATGGACGACGCGAACTTGCCGACAGCGAACCTCTTCAACGGCGTTGCGCTCTCACAGGTGTTGCCGGAGGTCATGATCGGAACCACGGTCGATGTGCCGGCGATTCCGAGCGAACGCGGCTACGGCTTGATCTCCGATCGTAACGCCGCATCGCGTAGGGCCTATACCGATATCGTGCGCTCGACCAGCTTGCCGTTCACTTCTCCGTATCTCTCGCACGTGATGGAGATCGAAGATCACTCCCAACGCGGTTCGCAAGAGTTGCCGAAGTTGATCGCCGGCTACAAGGCGGCGGGCAGCTACCCGGCGACCCCACTCGGACGCAGTCTCGCGCTTGCGGCGCAGATCGTCGGGAGCAAGCTCGGCACCAAGGTGATCTACATCCAACACGGATCGTTCGATACGCACGTCTCGCAGGTCGCGACCCAGAACCGCCTGCTCGGCGAGTTCTCCGATGCGATCTCAGCGTTCTACACGGATCTCGGCTCGCACGGCATCGACGGAGACGTGCTCACCATGACCTTTTCCGAGTTCGGGCGGCGCATCGAAGAGAACGGCAGCCGGGGCACCGATCACGGCGAGGCGAGCCCGCTCTTCCTGATCGGGGGCAAGGTGAAGGGTGGCCTCTACGGCACGGCGCCGGACCTGGCGGCGACGAGCATGGGCAACGTCGGCTTCACGACCGACTTCAGGAGTGTCTATGCCACCGTCCTCGAGCGCTGGCTCGGCAGGCCCTCGAAGACGGTCCTCCGCGGGAGCTTCGCTCCGCTCACCGTCCTCGGGTAGCTGGGCGGAGGGGCAGGTGGCCCCTCCTTCGCCCCAGCTGCCTCCCAGGAAGTTCTTAATAAACGGACTTTTCTCGCAGGGAGGGACCCCATCCGAGCGTAAGTGACCTTAGTCGGACGGTGTTGCTGCCTAGTCCGAATGGTCCACAAGAATCGGAGAGCCTACCGTTTTCATGGAGATCGTAGTGGAGGGGCCGCGTGCCTCGTGTGTTTTTGCGGTTCGTGCCGCATGAAACAGTTTGCCGAATCATCGACGTATGCAAACGTCGTTCCGCTGAAAGAAGCGGGGTTGCCTCCCCGGGGTACACCGAAGAATTACCTGATGGCGTGGTTGTTGGTTATGTTGAAAGACCACAACGTACACGGATACGACATCATGAAAGCGCTCAAAGAAAAGTTCGACGTCGTCTCTGATCCGGGAACCGTCTATCGCGCCTTAAGGCAACTCGAACGCGAAGGTTACATTTCATCGTGGTGGGATCCGAAAGAACAAGGTCCGGCACGTCGCGTCTACACGCTGACCGAGTCCGGCGAGAGAGCCCTGGGTCTGTGGGGCACGGCGCTCGAACAGTACCGCCTCAACCTTGACGCTTTCTTTCATCTGTATCATACCTAAGGATTCCTAAGACCCGATGATCTCCGTTTTGTTCCTCGGCACCGGTGGTGCCCGCTTTGTTGTTGCGCGACAGATCCGTGCTTCGGGTGGCATGTGGATGCGCTTCGGCTCAACGCAGATTCATGTCGATCCCGGACCCGGTGCATTGGTACGCGCGCTCTCGTATGTGCCACCGTGCAATCCGCGAGAGCTCGATGGTATTGCGCTCTCACACAAGCATCTCGATCACTCCGGCGATGTCAACGCGTTGATCGAAGCGATGACCGCCGGCGGCTTCCGTCCCCGCGGAACCTTGCTGGCACCATCCGATGCGCTCGATGGCGAACCGGTCGTCTTGCCGTATGCACGACGGTTTCCGGAGCGGGTGTTGGTCGCCTACGAATCGAGCGGGCCATATCAGATCGGCGAAGTCGAGGTCCGCACCTCATGCCGGCACATCCATGCCGTCGAGACCTACGGCATGCACTTCACGTACCGTGGCACGACGGTCTCGTATCTTCCGTGCGGTCGGTACTTCGATGGGCTTGCCGAAGACTATGCGCAGCATCATCCCGACGTGCTGATCGTGAATGTTTTGCGTTACGCAGACGCGATGGACGTCGATCATATGGTTTGGGAGGATGCCTGCAAGATCGTCGAGACGGTGAAACCGAAGGTCGCGGTATTCCAGCACTTCGGCACCAAGATGCTGGAGGCAAACCCGGTCGATCTCGCGCAAGCGTTCGAAGATCGAACCGGTATCCGCGCGATCGCCGCGCACGACGGTTATCTCCTCGACGTCAGTACGGAGGTCAGTGCGTATGCCGTTTGAGATCGCGCGACTTGCGCCCGCAGTCGCCGACCCATTCTTCGCAACGCATGATCGCGAAGCGCTCAAGACGTTCTATGCCTTCTCCGTCATCTGGCACGAACAGACGCACGATATCGCGGCAACCGTCGACGGCGCGATCATTGCCGTGTTACGTCTGAGGATCGCGGCCTCGCTGGGCTACGTCGATCGGCTGATCGTTGCTCCCGAATATCGCCGCTCCGGGATCGGGCGCGCGTTGCTCGCCGATGCTGCGGACCTCGCGAATTACTACAACTGTCACAAGATGACGACGATGGCGCCGCACCGCGGCGATGCACAAAAGTTTTTCGAGGCCTGCGGATACAAAGAAGAAGCGGTGCTACCTCAGCACGCGTTCAAGCTCGATATGGCGTCACTTCGGCTTTTTCTGCTTTAGAAACGGCGCGCGTCCGGCGAAGATCGCGTGCTTGCGAAATGATCCGTTGTAGAGCAAGACCGATCCCGTACCGCTACTAACGGTTACTGCAGGGCCGCTGCCGCCGATGGTTGCACGGGCATTGCCGCCGTTAGCTGCAAGCGCAACCCGGTTGGAGAAGTCGGTCTCGATCTTGCCCGAGGTGCTATGCGCGTCGATCTGGGCATTGCCGCTCACGCCGAGGGCAACGTCGCCGTGCTCCGATTCGAAACGAGCGAGACCCGGTGAGAAGGTGCCGTTGTCGTAGACGACGTTGCCGAAGATGCTCGAAACTTCTATCTGCTCGGCGCTGCAACGCGAAAAGAAGACCGGACCGATGGCGTTGCGCGCTCGCAGGCGTGTGAACTGCGAATCTTGCACGCGAATTGCTCCGCGAAGCGTCTGTGCGAAACCGGTGCCGGAGTCGTTCCGCAGACGTATCGCACCATTACGCGCCATCAGGTGAAAGGCGCCGTTGTGATAGCCGTCAAGCGTGATGTCGCCGCGCGCACCGGCGCGCGCAATCAAGAGTGCCGTTCCATTCGGCACAGTGACGGTGACGTCGCCCTCGCCGCGAATTACGACACCGTCGTGCGGTTGTGAAGGGAGATTCGGCAGTACCCAGGTCTCCGGTGTAAGCGTCGCCTCGCCCTTGTCCGTCTTAATTGTCTGCGACCACGCGGGGATCTGCTCGGGCAGCCGTCCTTGCACGCGATCGTCGTTCAGGTGCCTAGCGGTTGCCCCCGCACCATCGACCTGCACAGCGTTGCGGTTCCAGGTGCGTAGGGTGATCGAGCCGGATCGCATCACGACGGTAATCACCGGTGATGCGCCGGTCGAGATCGTTCCGTTCTCGGCCGACGCGGAACTCGCGGCGGCGATAACCATCGTCGCAGCGAGGAGGGCATGGCGCATGCATCTATGGTATGGTGTGCGGCGCGCGGCGTTCATTGGGATTGTGTGGGAAAGCGTGCGATGAAGAGCGAGCCCCCGCCGGGCGCCTCGCGCGCTTCGACGGTAGCATCGTGGACCCGTGCGATCGAGCGTACGATAGCGAGGCCGAGTCCCGTACCCGGTACGACCCGAGAGCGTGCGCGATCGGCGCGGTAGAACCGGTCGAAGATTTGTCCGCGCTCGTGTTCGGGGATTCCGGGACCGGTATCGCGGACCGTGAGCACGACATCACCCACATCGCGCGCAACCGTCGCGACCACCTCGCCGGCATCGGTAAATTTCACCGCGTTATCGATAAGGTTCGCGGCGAGTTGTCGCAGGAGATGCGGCTCGCCGAGAAGCGCGCCGTCGTCGTCGCGCTCGAAGCGTAGAGCGAGCGCCTTCTCGCGCGCGCGGCCGCCAGCGGCGTGTACCGCTTCCGCGACGATGTCGGCGAGCACGACCCGTTCCCTCGGGATCGTATCGCCGCGATCGGCCTTCGCGAGGGTGAGCATCCCGTTAACCATACCCGCGAGCGACCCGCTCTCGCGCACGATCGTCTCGAGAGACTCGGTGCGAATCGTTTCGTCGCGATCGCCCCATCGTAGCAACATCTGCGCGTTGGCATTGATCGAGGTGAGCGGCGTCTTAAGTTCGTGGGACGCATCGCTGATAAACTGCCGTTCGCGGGCAAAGGCTTCGCCGAGGCGATCGATCAGGTCATCGAAGGAGGCAGAGAGTTGGCCGATCTCGTCGTGACGGCTGCTCTGCCCGCGCGGCGCGGATTCGAGATCGGTACCGATGCCGCGCATCGCGCCTGCGAGGCGATTGATCGGCCCGGTGATCTGTGCTGCCACGAGAATCGAGACGAGAATCAGCGCGAGGATGGCACCGGCGACGATCAGCGCGATTGCACTGCGTGTCTCGGCAAAGGTCCGTTGCAACGCATCGAGCGGCTCACCGACGTGAACGACAACCGGCGCAGGGCTAAGCGCAAGATAGCGATCCTCAACGAGAAACTTATTCCCCTCCATCGTCACCGTGCGATAGACGGGACCGGCGTTTTCCCGGTTGAGTGCGGGGTTCGCGGGGAAGCGGCGGCTACCGAAGTTCGAACTGCGATTGAGCATCGACCCATCGCTCGCATCGATCTGTACGAAGGTCGTCGGCGACTCCCAGCGTGCGATGTTCTCGCTGTTGACGATCGTATCGTAGCCCGGTTGATCTTCGGCGAGGAGCGGGTTTGTGGAGGGCAACGCCGCGCGGGTGATCTCGCCCATCGTCTGGTTGACGCGCGCCTGTGCGTTCGTATACAGGATTGTCTGGAAGCGAAGAACGATGACGACGCCGACCGCTGTCACGGCGATCGCAAGCAACAGCGCATACGCCGCCGCGATCCGCCATTTTAGCGACGTAAACAATGGTGCGGGCTGCTCAGTCTTTGATAGCGTAGCCGACGCCGCGGACCGTTGAAATCAACTTGTGCTCGAAGCCTTCATCGATCTTCCCGCGCAGGTAGCGGACGTAGACATCGATGAGGTTCGAGTCGCCGAGGAAATCGCTGCCCCAGACGCCGTTGAAGAGTTCGTCGCGCGTGTGTACCTTGTTGCGATGCAACAGCAGATATTCCAGCAGGGCGTACTCTTTGGCCGTCAGCTCGATCTGCTTATCACCGCGGGTCACTTCGTGGCGATCGCGATCCATGATGAGGTCGAGATAGGTGACGACGTTGGATTGCGGGGCGCGTTCACGAAGGCGTGCGCGCACGCGCGCCAACAACTCTTCGGTTGCAAATGGCTTGGTGATGTAGTCGTCCGCGCCGAGGTCGAGGCCGGCGACGCGATCGGGGATGCGATCCTTCGCGGTCAGCATGATCACCGGGACGCGACTCTTTGCGCGTAGGCGCTTGCAGACTTCGAGTCCGTCCATGCGCGGGAGCATCAGGTCGAGGATCACGAGGTCGGGCTCTTTGAGCGCCTTCTCGAGGCCGGCAAGGCCATCGGTGGCGGTGTCGACCGCATAGCCTTCGTGCTCGAGTTCAAGTTTGAGGACGCGCGCTATTGCGGCGTCGTCCTCAACGATGAGTATGGAATACGGGCGAGGTGTCTCCGTCATGACTCCGTTGTTACGGAGTTAGCGACGCGCAATCTTCTCGAAAGCGAGCCCCGGTTGATTAGCCCATAATGAGAGCCACACGGCGACGGAGCCGCCGACGGCGATCCATGCGAGCGTAATGCCGTTGGAAAGGAAGAGCCCGACCGTCTGCATTGCCGCGGTTACGCCGCCTGCGATCGTCGGCAGATCACCGGTGATGACCGTCCAAGCGACCCATGCGACGATCGCGATGACCGCACCGAGTATCGCCGTCTCCCACGGCTTGAAGATCGCCGGGGTACGATAACACGTTCCCGCAAGGATGCTACCGCGCAGATCTGCCGGCGGCTCCTCGAGGTCGAGGGAGAACAGGGCCCGTTCTAGTTCCTCGTCGCTGAAGTGTTTCATAATCCTATACCTGTTTATTCGGCGTCTTCGCTCAGGAGCTTACGTAGGTGCTCCTTCGCGCGGAAGAGATGTGTTTTTACTGTACCCAACGGGATCCCTAGAACCTCGGCGATCTCCTCATATTGTCTACCCTGCAGATGGTAGAGGGTGATGACCGAGCGGTATTTCTCCGGCAAGGCCTCGATTGCGGATCGCAAGCGGCCGGCTTCGTCGGCGGCGATCGCCTCGCGTTCCGGCCCGGGGTTCGGGTCGGCACGTTCGGGGAGTTCTTCGTTACTGTACCGTTTGCGGCGGTTGAGCCGGTCGCAGCAAGCATGGTAGACGATGGCAAAGATCCACGTCGAGAACTTTGCTCCGGGTTTGAAGGTGCGCAGTGACCGGAAGGCCTTGAAGAACGCCTCTTGGGTCGCGTCGCGTGCCTCTTCCACATCGCGCAGGGTCCTGTAGGCGAGGTGATAGACGGCCCGGTCGTACCGCTCGACAAGCGTGGCAAAGGCCTCGGTGGCTCCACCGAGGGTCATTGCCACCAAATCTGAGTCGGATGGGCCGGTTGCTACGTCGATGACCGGTCTCTCCATGACGGCTGCGGACACACCCCACCTACGGAGGAGCCGACGAAAAGGTTTCGTCCCTGGTTCGGGGACCTATAGCGAAACATGGGGGCCGCCCCGGCGTACATGGACCGGAGGCTCGAAACAACGATGCTGGTCATCCCCACGACACTCAAAACTTTCGGCGGCCGGAACGTGCCGGCTACCAACGAGAATAACTGCGCCCAGGCGCTTCGCCCTACCTTCGCCGGTTGGGGGCCGAAGATCTAATGGGAAACGGTAATCGCGTCCCTCTCATCGCCATGCTGGTCGCGATAGAAGTCGTGATCGTCGGCGTCGCCGTCTATATGTTCAGCGGGCATGGCGGCACGATCTTCGCGGGCGGTAACGGCTTCCATAGTGTCGATGTCAAAGCCCCGGGCGCAATCGCACCGATCGCTGTCGGCAACTCGCCGCGCATCGTCGTTGACGACTCCGATGATCGCGTCTACGTTACGGTTTCGAACGACCGGCAAGTGCACGTGATCGACGAACATTCGTATCACGGAACGATATTCGGGCAGTCACATGTCGAACCACTCAAAGTCGAACGCACGTCCGGCGGTGTCTCGATCTCGCGAGCGAGTGGGAGCGGAAGCTCGTGGTCGATCGGCAACCTCAATGAGACCAATCGTATCGACGTGCAGGTCCCGGCGGATTCCGTGCTCGCCTTTAACAGCTGTATGGGCGCCGATATCACGGGCGTTCAAGGCGGTGTGACCGCGCATGCGGCCGGCGGTAGCATCCAACTCAACAACGTTGCCGGTCCGATTGATCTGCGTGACGATGACGAGTTCATCGCGGCACACAACGTGAGCGGTGACACGTTCAACGCGCACGCCACCGAGGGTCGCATTGAACTCGACGGCGTCACCTCCACCAAGATCATCGCGTCGTCGAACGAAGGGCGCATCATCGCTGCGATCCCGGCCGGGACGAACGCGGTGGTGACGGCGCGCACCGCCGACGGCCACATCGTCCACGATGGTACGCGCGTCTCGCGCGACGATGACAGTGATGTCTCTACACAGACGTTCACCCTCGGCAGCGGCAGCGGTTCTATCTCTTTGACCACCGATGACGGGAACATCACGATTTCCACGAATGGAGGACACTCATAATGGGCGACAACATGACTGCGGCAATCGTCGTAATGCTGATCTTCGGCGGCCCGATCGCCGCCTGGATCGTTCATCGCGTCTTCGCTCACGCCGAGTACATGGCGATGATCCGCGCCGGTATGGCGCCGCCGCCGGATCCTCGCAATATGCGCCGGGCCGCTCGCCAGGGCTGGATGCCGCCGCCACAAGCCGGCATACCGCCGACCGGCAATGTCTGGGGCGCGCCCCCGACCTCGGCGCCATCCGCGCCGAACGCCTACGGTGAGTATGCGAACTACTACGCACAGCGCCAGCTGCACCGCGGAATGGTTACCGCCTTTGTGGGCCTGGCCGTCCTCATCGGTTTGACGCTGGGCATGGGACGTGGCCCGTGGATGCTCGGTGGATTGATCCCGATGTTCGTCGGTATCGCGCAGATCATCACCGCCGTGCTGTCGGGTGCGCAGATCACGGTACCTCCGGGTGCGGTTCGGGTCGGAAACCCCGGTTTCGGGCCAAGCCCACAGCAGCAGCACTACACGCAACAACCGACGCAGACACCGCCTCCGCCGCCGCCGACCCCCGAAACATACGGTGGATGGCGTCCAGGATCGATGCCGAGCATCGAAAAACCGGCATCTCCGCCGGATCAGCGCTAACTGTTCGTCGCTAAGAAAAATAACCGTCGGGCCTTAGCCCGGCGGTTATTCGTTTGCGGCCGTTGCCGGCGCGGGTCGTACGTTATTTACACGTGACGAGCGCCATTGCCCATCCGGCTGCAGTTCGCGTTCTGACGAGGTATCCGTCAGCAGTGCGATCGTAAACCTGATAGCCCGCTCGTAGCGCGTCGGCTAATGATTTAAAGACCATGAGACCAGCCATTTTCCGGATCCCCTTTCCGACATTTTCTTTGTCTATACTCTATAACGGCTTTTGTCGCAAGAAGGTTCACTACATTCACCACGGATTTTGTTAAAATTTCGGCGAATGTCGTTTCACGATGAAGACGCTTCCGACGTCGCCGCGCGTACACGATGCGGCCGTTGCGAACCGGCGTGAATGTGCGCCCGGTGTCATCATGCTTTCGCTAAGCGCTCCGGATGCTGCGCACGTGACGCTCCCGGGCCAGTACGTGATGGTCGTTCCGCCAGCAGGCGAGCGGGCGGCGACGGCGCTCGGAATCTACGATGTTGCGGGCGATCTGCTCACCTTGATGTTCTTCGTCTGCGGCCCGCGGACGGCCGAACTCGCCACCTTGCGCGAGGGTGATCGTGTCTCGATATTGGCACCACTCGGCAATGGCTTCGATCTCTCCGGCGATCCGCGCGACGTCGGCATCGTCGCCGGTGGCGTCGGCATCGCCTCGGTCTTGCTACCAGCGATCGCGCTGCGTCGGGCCGGTGCCCGTGTACGACTCTACTACGGCGCACGCTCCGCCGCACACCTCGTCGAAGCAGATCGCTTCCGCGCGGAGGGCTGCGAGGTGCTCGTCGCAACCGACGACGGCAGCGAGGGCTACCACGGTCGCGTCACCGCGTTGCTCGACGACGATGCGCCGCCGCTCTTGCTTGCTTGTGGTCCCTCGCCGATGTTGCGCGCGGTCGAGCAGATCGCGAACGCGCGCGGCATCCGCGCCCAACTCTCGCTCGAAGAGACCTTCGCCTGCGGTGTCGGTGGCTGTTGGGGTTGCACTGTTCCGATCACGCGCGACTCCGCGCAAGCTCCGCATTTCCCGTCCGCCGCAGAGGGCGGCAGCGATGTCGTCAACGCCCGCATCTGCAAAGAAGGCCCCGTCTTCTGGGCGCATGAGCTGCGCTGGTGAGCGACGTGTTGGCTAACGACATTGATCTTTCGGTTCAGCTTGGGACGCTTTCGTTGCCGTATCCGATCGTGATGGGGTCGGGGTGTTATGGGTCGGGCGCGGAGTTTGAGGCGTTTGCGGATCAATCGACGCTCGGGGCAGTTGTGCTCAAGTCGGTTACGCGGGCGCCGCGGTTGGGGAATCCGACGCCGCGGTTGGTGCACGTTCCGGCCGGGTTGCTCAACGCGATCGGTTTGCAGAATCCCGGCATCGAGTGGTATCTAGAGCACGACGTCGCCAAGTTTGCGGCGCGACCGCATGCGGTGATCGGCTCGGTTGCGGCCTTCTCGGTCGATGATTATGCCTATGTCTGCGAGCGTTTGGCGGCGCGTGATGAGATTGCGGCGATCGAGCTCAACATCTCGTGCCCGAACGTTGCGAGCGAGGGCGAGACGTTTGCCTGCGATCCGAAGCTGACGGGGCGAGTGGTGCGCGCGGCACGTTCGACGACGGCGAAGCCGCTGATCGTCAAGCTCTCGCCCAACGTCACCGATATTGCTTCGATCGCCTACGAAGCGCAGATCTCCGGTGCCGATGCGCTGGCGGTCGTCAACACGGTGCGCGGCATGGCGATCGATACGGTGGCTTGGCGGCCGCGGCTCGGCAATGTTACCGGCGGTCTCTCCGGGCCGGCGATTCGTCCGATCGCCGTCTTGGCCGTCTATGAAGTCGCTCGTGCGGTGAAGATTCCGATCATCGGGCAGGGCGGCATCGAGACGCTGAGCGATGCGCTGGAGTTCTTCCTGGCGGGCGCGAGCGCGATCTCCGTCGGTACGGCGAACTTTATCGACCCGCGCGTCCCGGAACGGATCGTTGGCGGGTTACGCGCGTATCTTGCGGAACGCGGGATCACCTCATTACGCGATATCGTCGGGAAGGCGAATCGCGGGTTTGCAAATGTTGAAGAATACGAAGGAGGATCCGGTTAATGGCTCAGCTCGTTGTCGCGCTCGACGTTGCGGGTGCCGATGAAGCCGAGCGGCTCGTCGATCAACTCTATGAACTCGACCCGATCTTTAAGATCGGGCTCGAGGCGATCTACGGCTACGGTGACCGTCTCTTCTCGTATTTTGCGGCGCGCGATGTGCGCTACTTCGTCGACGCGAAGCTGCACGACATTCCGAACACGGTCGCACGCGCGATCAAGCAGTTTGTCCGCCCCGGCGCGCACATCATCAATATCCACGCACTCGGCGGCGACTGGATGATGCGCCGCGCCGTAGAGGCGGTGCGCGAGCGCGCCGATGTGCTCGAGATCGCCGCACCGCACGTCTTTGCGGTGACCATTCTCACCAGCATCGCGCGGGAAGATTTGCTCGAGTTGGGCCTCCACGGTGGATTGGGCGAAAACACGACGCGCTTGGCGGCACTTGCGCGCGATGCCGGTTGCAGCGGCGTCGTCTGTAGCGCGCACGAAGCCAAGGACATGAAGACGTTCTTCGGCCAAGACTTCCTCACGCTCACACCGGGGATACGCCCGGCCGGTACCGAGCGCGATGATCAAAAGCGCGTGATGACGCCGAAGGCTGCGGTCGACGCGGGCTCCGATTACCTCGTCGTCGGGCGACCTATTACGGGCGCAGAGAACCCGCTACAGGCGGCGAAGAACATTCTGCAAGAGATGCGCTCATGATCGATCAGAACAGTTTGGAACGAACCCTTGAAGACCGCGGCGCATTGCTGCGTGGGCACTTCCGCTTGAGCAGCGGGCGACACAGCGATCGCTTCATTCAGAAGTTCCGCATTCTCGAGGACCCGCACCTGGTCGAGCCGATCGCACGCGCGATCGCCGAGCACTTCCGGCCATCGGATCCGACGATCGTGGTGAGCGCCGCCGTCGGCGGCATCGTCCTCGGTTACGAAGTCGCGCGCGCGCTTGGCGTCAAGGGCATCTTCGTCGAGAAAGAGGCCGGCGTACCGACGTTTCGCCGCGGCTTCTCGCTCTCGCCCCAAGACCGCGCATTGATCGTAGAAGATGTAATCACCACCGGCGGCTCGGTCCGCGAGGTCTTGAGTGTTGTCCGGGCGAGCGGTGCCCGCATCGTCGGCGTCGGTGCAATCGTCGTTCGCGGAGACGCCGACTTCGGCGTACCGTTCATGGCGATGATGGATATGCCGATGCTCTCGTACGACCCGGACGTCTGCCCGCAGTGCAAAGACGGAATGTCGCTCGACGATCCCGGCTCGCGCCGTTCATGAGTCGTCCCGCTCTTCATAAGATCGCGCCCTACGTTCCCGGTACCTCGATCGAGGAGGTTCGGCGGCGCCTCGGGCTGGATCGTATCATCAAGCTCGCCTCGAACGAAAATCCGCTCGGAAGTTCGCCGAAGGCGATGGCTGCGCTCGGCACGATCGATCGACTGCACCTCTACTTCGACGATTCGCACGAAGAGCTGCGCACGCGTATCGCGACGCCCTACGGGCTTACGTCAACGAACGTCGTGCTTGGCCACGGCAGCAACGAACTCGTGAACATCGCTGCGGAGATGCTGCTCGAACCGGGCGATGAAGCGGTGATGGCTACGCCGTCGTTTGCACTCTATCGCTTGGTCTCGGCCTTGCAAGGCGCGACCGCCGTCGAAGTGCCGTTACGCGACTATGCGCACGATCTCGATGCGATGCTGGCGGCGGTCACGCCGCGTACCAAGTTGATGTTTCTCTGCGATCCAAACAACCCAACCGGTACGGCGCTCTCGCGCGATGACTGGCAGAGTTTTCTTGCCCGCATACCCGAGCATGTCACCTTGATCGTCGATCAGGCGTATCGCGAATACATGGATGCCGATGGGTTCGACGCGGTGCCGTTGGTGCAAGAGCGCCCGAACACGTTGGTCTTGCGTACGATGTCGAAGATCTATGGCCTCGCGGGCCTGCGCTTCGGCTACGGCTTTGCCGACGCGGAGACGATCGCATGGCTCAATCGGGTGCGCCTGCCGTTCAATGTTTCGCGACCGGCGGCGCTCGGCGCGATGGCCGCGCTCGACGACGATGCGTTCCTTGCGCGAAGCATTGCGACCAACGAGGCCGGCAAGACCTATCTGGCAACGGAGTACGCACGCCTTGGCTTGCATATGGTGCCGACGCAGTCGAACTTCTATGCGCTTCAGTTGCCCTGCGATGCAACGCGTGCCTACGACGACTTGCTGGCCCGCGGCATTATCACCCGTTCCGGCGATGCTTTGCATCTACCCGGACATCTGCGCATCACCATTGGTACCGAGAGCGAGAACCGGGCGCTGATCGAGGCGATCGAGGAGTGCCTGCCGCAGTGGCGGACGGCCTGACGGTTCGCGCAGCGGTCGTCGCGGACCGCGCGTTTATAGGCGAACTCGGTACGCGCACGCTCGGCGACAGTGTCTCGACGCTACGGCCGGCCCCGGCGGCAATGGTACGCATCTCGTTCGATCGCCTGTTAGAACTGGTCTTCTCGCAACCGCATATCGGCGTGATTGCCGAGAGAGACGGCGCTCGCGTGGGCTTCCTCCTGATGCTGGATCAGTTGCCCGACGAGGTGACCTCGTTACCCCAGGGGTTCATCGCCTATATGGCCGTTGAACCGCTTGCGCGGCGCGGCGGCGTCGCACGAGCACTGCTTTCCGCGGCCGAGAATGAGGCGAAAGCCCGGTCCCTGCCGTATATGGCACTCATGGTGACCGAGGAGAACGCCGCAGCGCGTGCGCTCTACGAGGACGCCGGCTATCGAACGGAGCGACGGCTACTGTGCAAGGAACTGTAACCGGTATCAACTGGCGCCGCATCTTTATCGGGGCGGGGATCGTCGTTCTCGCGCTTCTAGCGTGGGTATTCGCCGAGCACATCCCGCGTACGATCGCGGTCTTTCTGATCGCCGCGTTCATCGCATTCGGCGTTGGACCACTGGTGCGCCGCTTGCAGAAGCGGGGCGTTCCTCGTGGTATCGCGATTGCGATCGTCTTTACCGGGCTGATTCTGTTGATAGCCATCGGCGTCATACTGGTCGTACCGCTGACGGTCGAGCAGGTGCAGTCGCTCGTGCAGAACGCGCCGTCCTACGTTACGCAGACACAGACGTGGATGGTCTCCGGCGAGGGTTGGATTCGCGAGCGCTTCCCGAGCGTACAGATTCCGAACACGGCGTTCAACTTCGGCTCGCTGACTAGTTCGAGTCTCTCGGCCTTTGCCGCCACCAGCCTGGCGTCGCTCGGCACGATTCTCCTCAATACGTTTACCGCGTTCTTCGTCGGCTTCTCGGCGCTGATGCTGTCGTTCTTCTTCCTGGCGAACGACTCGCAGATGACCGAGGGCTTCGTCGC
>CAJDXE010000060.1_pt1 | contig 15443 bp, 14 predicted proteins | sample 7391781 | NCBI WGS metagenome assembly CAJDXE01 (sample SAMEA7055730, study PRJEB34461) | soil metagenome | biome: terrestrial ecosystem; feature: Peninsula; material: soil | place: Antarctica | collected 2016
CCCGCGATATCGACGTCGGCCCACTGCACGCGAACGCGCGTCTCGAACGTGCGCGCGTCCGACGGCTTCGTCTCGCGATATCGTGTCATCGCGCCTGGACGGCAGCGACGGCGTAGCGCGCGATCGGATCGACCTCGAGATTGATCTTGTCGCCCGTCATGCGACGGCCGAAGGTCGTGCGCTCGAGTGTCTCCGGAATCAACGCGATTTCGAACCAGCCGTTCCCCGCCGCCGCAATCGTCAGGCTGACGCCGTCGAGCGCGACAAAGGCCTTCTCGGTCAGCATTGGTGCAAACTCTGCGGGGCGCTCCATACGAATGCGCACGCCCTGTCCCTCGGGACTGCGCGAGAGCACCGTCACCGCCGTATCGACGTGACCGTAGACGAAGTGGCCGCCCATCCGGTCACCGACGCGCAACGAATACTCGACGTTGACAACTTCGTGCTTGCCAAGCCCGCCGAGGCTGCTCTTGGCGAGCGTCTCGGGGATAACGTCGTAGGTCAGCGAGTCGCCGATGATCTCGGTGACGGTCAAGCAGACGCCGTTGATCGAGATCGAGTCTTTGATCTCGGGCGTCTCCTCTGCGACACCCTCGCAGCGAATGCACAGACGCGAGCCGCCGCCGGGCAACGGTTTCATGATCGAGACCACACCGTTGTGACTGATTAGTCCGCCGAACACACCGAGTAACTCCCTGTTAGCATAACGTCGTTACCGAACCGTTCGATGCCATCGAACGTCAACTCCCGCCGGGAACGCCTAGGACTCGGTAAAGAGAGGGCCGGGACGCCCGCCGCACCGAGCGTTACCGGCGCGATCGCCCAATAGATGCGGTCTACCAGACCGGCCGCGATCAGTGCGGAGGCGAAGGTTGGGCCGCCCTCGCAGAGCACCGTCGTTACGCCGCGTTCGCGCAGGGCGCACAGTGCCGAGGCAAGATTCAGTTTCGGATCGTCGGCCGTGCCGCTGTAGAGCACGTCGGCGACTGTTTCGAGCTCGGAGAAGTGCGCGCGCGCCGAGGCCGGCGCGAGAACGATCGTTCGCTCATATCCATCGGCCGCTTCAAGCACCAGACTCGTGAGCGGAATCGGTTCGGTCTCGCAGGCGACGACGCGCAGGGCCGGGCGCAGACGCGCGCGCGGCGGCCGAACCGTCAGCAGAGGATCATCGATACGAACGGTCCCCGCACCAACCATCACCGCATCGTGCGATGCGCGGAGTTCACGAACGTGGGCGCTCCACGCTTCGCCGGTGAGTTGCGTACGCGCACCTCGCGATGCAGCGACGAAGCCATCGAGCGAGACCGCCATCTTTAGCGCGAGGTAGGGGCGATCGCCGGCAATCGCAACCGAGAAAGGCGCGACGATTCGCGTCGCTTCGTCACTTCCGGCAATATCAACGAGCACGCCGGCGTCGCGCAGGATGCTGACGCCGTGCTCGTGAGTCTGCGGATTCGGATCAAGCGTTCCGACGACGACGCGTGCGAGACCGAGGGGTGCAAGCGCGCGCGCACACGATCCGGTGCGGCCCTCATGGGCGCAGGGCTCAAGCGTTACATAGAGCGTCGCGCCACGTACGTCACCGGCAGCGCGTAGCGCCTCGATCTCGGCATGTGCCTCACCGGCGCGATGGTGGTAGCCCTCGCCGATTACATCGCCGTCGCGCACGAAGACCGCACCGACATTGGGGTTCGGCGACGTATTCCCACGCCCGCGCAACGCAAGTTCATACGCCCGCGCCAGAAACAACCGATCGAGGGGAGTCAGAAGCGCCTGCCCTCTTCAATCATTTCCTTAATCGACATCCCAAGTGTTCGCCCCACCTCCGCGATTCCGACGGTCTTCATATGTACCACTATAGCCCAGTTGTCTAGCCCAAGGATGCGGCTACGGCTACAGCGCTCACGACCTGGGCTCCGGCGGCGCGGAGGGCGGCGGCGCAGTCTTCGAGGGTGGTGCCGGTGGTGACGACGTCGTCGAGGAGCAGAACCTCGGCACCGGCGAGTGCGTCGCCGTGACAAAGGAAGCGTCCGCGGGCGGCAAGCCGGGCGATCCGATCGCGACCGCGTTGGGTATCACGAGCGGCGAGGCTGAGCGCCTCCAGCACCTGAGCATGGGCGGTGTGGGCGGCGAAGCGCGCGAGCAGAACGCCTCCGTCGAAGCCGCGCATCCGGCGTCGTACGCCGCTGGTGGGAACAGGCACGAGCAGCGTCCCGCCGGGAATCAGCGCGGCGAGCCGCTCGCCGAGCGCTGCGGCAACGTCGCGGCGGCCATCCTTGAGGGCGAGTATCGCCTCACGCAAGGGCCCCTCATACGCGCCGAGCGCGCGCACGCGCAATGTCGGCAACGCGACCTCGATTGGAGCACCGATGGGGACGCACGTGGCGCAGAGGCCGCTACCGAGCGCATCGCACCCGGGGCACTGTGGCGGGAAGAGTAGGTCGAGAATCGCATCGAGCATAGCGGAGTTCCATCCCGCAGAAGCCGTGCGAACGAAAGTGGGGCCTACTCGTTGGCGACGGCGGTGTTCTCGAGCCGCGCATGCGGTGGGATCGGCGTGTTCTTACCGACGATAACGTTGGTCAACTGGGCGCCGGCGCCGATGCTGGCACCGTTCCAAAGAATACACGCACTAACGCTCGCGTTGGCGCTAATGTGCGCGCCGTTGCCTATAACGGTCGGCCCGATAATCGTAGCGTTCGCCTCGATGACCGCGTTCTTGCCGATGCGCACGTCACCGGTGATGATCACACCTTCGCCGATCTTCGCGGTTGCATCGACGCCTGTCGCGCGCGCACCCAGAAGCACGAGGGCTCCGGCGAGTACGTCGCGCGTCGCGCGGCGATACTCATCGAGCGTACCGATGTCGCACCAGTATGCGCCCTTGGCATCGAACCCGTAGAACGCGGCGCCGACAGCCTGCAGACCGGGAAAGACCTGTTTGCCGAAGTCGTAGAACTCGCCCTCCGGGATCTCGTCGAAGATCGCCGGTTCGAAGACGTAGACGCCGGTATTCACCTTATGGCTCTTCTCGGTGCCCGGCGCGGGCTTTTCTTGAAAGCCGATGATCTTGCCGCTCTCGTCGGTGACGACGACGCCGTACTGATCGACGTGCTCGCGCTCCACCAATGCGATCGTCGCAAGCGCCTTGCGCTCCCTGTGAAATGCGACAAGATCGGTAAGCGAGAGATCGGTGAGATCGTCGCAACCGACAACGACGAAGGTATCGCCCGCAAAGAACGTCTCCATCTGCTTGACGGCACCGGCCGAACCGAGGAGCACTTCTTCGTGCAAGTACGTGAGCTTCACATCGAACGCAGAACCATCGCCAAGCGCCTTGCGAATCGCGTCGGGAAGATAGAAGACGTTGATCGCGATTTCATCGAAGCCGGCAGCGCGCAGATAGCGTAGCAGATGCACGGCGTTCGGCTCACCCGCGACCGGAACGAGCGGCTTCGGCACCTGTTTGGTCAGCGGATAGAGGCGGGTCGATAGCCCACCGGCCAGGATCATCGCTTTCACGAGGCGCTCCGTTTCGAGGTTAGGCCGTCACGCGCGATCAGCCAGACAAAATGCGGTAAGGCAAGTTGGCGACGCCAGCGCTTCGGTTCCTTCACCAAGCGATAGAGCCACTCCAGATTGAGTTTGCGCCACGCCTCCGGCGCGCGTTCGACACGACCGGCGATGACGTCGAATGAACCACCGACGCCGATACCGGCACCGGCACCGGTTGCAGAGAGATGATCAGAGAGCCAAAACTCTTGGCGCGGAGATCCGAGCCCAACGAAGAGCAGGCCCGCCCCGCTTGCGCGGATCTGTGCGGTAATCGTATCGCTCTCTGCAGCGTCGAAGAACCCGTTGCGCGTGCCCGCGATCTGCAAGCCCGGATAACGCGCTTGCAAAGCGGCGGCGGCTTCATCAGCTACGCCCGGAGCCGCGCCGAAGAGGTAGATGCTCGTATGCTCGCGCGCGGCACGCGCGCAGAGATGCTCGATCAGTTCGACGCCGGTAACGCGCTGCTCCAACGTCGCGCCGCGTTTGCGCGCAACCGCGAGGAGCCCGACGGTATCGCAGAGCGAGAGTGCGCAGGCGTTGACGGCGGCGCGAAAGCGCGCGTCCTTCTGCGCATAGACGACCATCTCGGTACCTAACGTAACGACCTGTGCGCCGCGCTGATCGCGAACGAAGCCGAAGATGGCGTCGGTCGCCGCATCGGCATCGATCGGGTCGAGCCGGCATCCGAGAATGTCGAGCGACTGCATCGTTACCGGTAGGGTGCGATGAGTGGCATCAAGCGCGCGGCGAGATCCGCCGGCATGCCATCGAGCGGCAGGCGACATTCGCCGGCACCGAAACCGAGTTCGCGCATCGCCCACTTGATCGGAATCGGATTCGTCACCGAGAAGAGCCCCTCGATTAATGCCAACGTAGCGAGGTGAATGCGGGTCGCTTCGGCGACGTTGCCTTCGCGAAACGCCGTAAGCGCAGCACGGAACTCGCGACCGCACAGGTGCGTGGTAACGCCGACGAGGCCGTCGGCACCGACAGCAAGCGCAGGCAGAAAGAGATAGTCGTCGCCGCAGAGCACCTGGAAGCCCGGCGTCTTATCGCGCACCATCTTCGCCATCTGCATCAGGTCGCCGCTCGACTCTTTTACGCCGAGTACGTTGCCGTGACGACGCGCAAGTTCGAAGAGGGTCGCGGGAAGCATATTCGTCGCCGTGCGCCCCGGGATGTTGTAGATCATGACGGGCAACGGCATTGCGTCGGCGATCGCGCCGAAGTGCGCGAGCATCCCGCTCTGCGTCGGCTTGCTGTAGTACGGAACGACCGCTAGGATCGCGTCGGCACCGGCGGCTTGCATCGCCTTCGCGCCGGCAATCGAGGTGCGCGTATCGTTGGTCCCGGCGTTGGCGATGACTTTCGCCTTGCCCGCAACGGCGTTCTTCACCGCGGCGACGAGCGAGGACCGCTCCGCGTCGGAGAGGACCATGCCTTCGCCCGTCGACCCGGCGACGACGAGACCGTCGTTGCCGCGCTCGACGAGATATTTCGCGATGTGCGCGGCTTCGTCGAGATCGAGGTTGCCGTCCGCATCGAACGGGGTGATCATCGCGGTGAGAAGTGTGCCGAAGATCATGAGTGTGGGTCCTGCACGGCGAGATGGAACTGGTCGTGAACGGCCTGCTCGGCCCGTACCGCATCCGCCTGCGGAATCAACACGGAGACGGTGATGTTCGAGTCGGTGGCGTGGATGATCTCGACGTTGGCCCGCGAGAGTGCGGTCACGATATCGCGAATCACACCCGGAGCGTAGCGCATACCTGCGCCGACGACCGAGAGCTTCGAGCATCCTTCGCGCACGCGCACGGCAAGGTTCAAGTCGCCGAGGAGACGGCGCACTTCGCCACCACGTTCGCCTTCGACCACAAAACAGACGCCGGCCTGATTGATCGTCACCTGATCGATCGAGATATTCGCTTCGGCGACGCGACGGAACATCTCGAGTTCCAGTTGCATCCGCGCTTCTTGATTTTCGATGTCGCCGCGAATCGCACGGACCCACGTTACCGCTCCCGAAGCGGTGACGCCGGTGACCGGGCGATGGTGGTCGTAGGCATCGTCGACGATGGTGCCGCGATCCGTGGTCAGACCCTTGATCGAATACGGAGTCCCGGTATTGCGTGCAAAGTCAGCAGCCTTGTGATGCATCACCTTCGCGCCGTGACCGGCAAGTTCGCTCATCTCATCGAGCGAGGCACGATCGATCGTGCGCGCGCCCGAGATACGTCGCGGGTCGGCGGTCATCGCGCCGCTCACGTCGGTATAGATATCGACCCGTTCCGCGCCAAGCGCGTGGCCGATCGCGATCGCCGAGAGATCCGTTCCGCCGCGACCGAGCGTGGTGATGATGCCGTCTTCGGTTGCGCCTTGAAAACCGGCAACCACCGGAACGACGTTGCGCTCCAGCAAGACCTTGATTGCATGCGGATCGACGTTTTGAATCGCCGCATCGCCGTGCGTACCGTTGGTGATGATGCCGGCTTGAGCACCGGTCAACGCGACCGCTTCGATGCCGTGGCGGCAGAGTTCGTTTGCGAAGACCGCGCTCGAGATCAACTCACCGCAGGCGAGCAACAGGTCGGCATTGCGGGTCGCGGGGACGCCGCCGCCGAGTGCCAGCAGTGAGTCGGTCGCATACGGATCACCGACACGTCCCATCGCCGAGACGACGGCGATGGTGGCAAAGCCGCCATCGACCGAGTCGCGAATGCGCGCCGACAGCCCACAGTGCGAAGTGACGGCCTTCGCCGTCTTCGTCACGCAGGCGCGCCACGTGAACGATGTCGGTACCTTCGACGTCGCGCGGAGTGACGATACCGCGCGCATGGTACGTCACGCCGGCCGCCTTCTCGAAGGCTGCTGCCAGTTCGGCAACACTCGTCTTGCGCTCGGTCTCGACGAAGATCGCCTCGCTGTGCGCGGTGCGTACCGGTACGCGGACGGTCGTCGCGCTGACCCGCAGGTTCGGTAAGCCGAGCACTTTGCGCGTCTCTTCCGCGATTTTGAGTTCTTCGCCGCTCCAGCCGTCCTCATCGAACGATCCAACCTGCGGCACGACGTTACGCGCGAGTTGAGCCGGGAAGACGCGGTTCTCGGGCTCGGCTTCGCCGGATACGACGGCGTGTTCGCCGGCGAGCAGTTCATCGAGGCCGGCCCGCCCTGCCCCGCTCGCCGCCTGATATGTTGCGACGCGAACAGTCCGCAGACCGGCAACGTCGCGGATTGGTGCGAGTGCTACCGTCAAGACGATCGCCGTACAGTTGCCGACCGGATAGATGCGATCTTCGGGGCGCGCTGCGTCGGGATTGACCTCCGGTACGATCAGCGGGATATCGTCGCGCATGCGATACGTCGAAGAGTTGTCGATGGCAAAGCCGCCCCGCGCAACGATGCCCGGCACATAGCGTTCGCTCGCATCTTCGCTGCTCGCAAAGAAGACGACATCGTACGGTGCGAGCGCCTCGTCGGTGGTTGCAAGCACCCCGTCGCGCTCGCGCGAGGCGAAGCGTCCCGGTTTCTCGATCGGAAGCTTTCGCTCGTCGAGCACACGCAGAATCGTTTCACCTACAACGCCGGTCGCACCGACGACAGCCACCTTCATGTGAGTATTCCGTCCAGTCCTATGACTAAGCCGCGCACGCCGGCGATGGCGCGAACGGCAGCAATGATGCCACCCGCAAATGCGTCGCGCGAAAGCGCGTCGTGCCGAATCGTCAGCACCTCGCCTTCGCCGCCGAAGAGTACTTCCTGATGCGCAACCATGCCGCGCAAGCGAACGCTATGAATCGGCACCGCATTCGGCCCGCCGCCGGCGCGAATCTCGTCGGCGGTTGCCCGCGACGTGCCGCTCGGTGCATCTTTCTTCTGCTCGTGATGCATCTCGACGATCTCTGCGCTAGGGAAATAGCGCGCCGCTTCACGCGCAAAGCGCATCATCAGCACGGCGCCGAGCGCAAAGTTCGGAACGACCAGCGCACCAAGGCCGGTGCGTTCGGCCTCGGCGGCGAGCGTTTTGCGCTCCGCATCGCTCCAGCCGGTCGCGCCGACGATGAGGCGAACGCCATGAGCGAGTGCGCTCATAGAGAGATCAACCGAGATCGGATGGGTGGTAACGTCAATCAGCACGTCGGGCTTCTCTGCCGCGTACAATGCCTCGATGTCGTTGTAGATGTGTGCGGCCGCGTCGGCCCGGCGCGCAAAGCCGCCTGCGAACGTCATGTCGTCCGCAGCGTCTACAGCATTTTTTGCGACCGTGCCCAGCCTACCGAGCACGCCCGCTATAGCTACGCGCGTCATCGGCACAGTATGCGGGTTTTAGTTCAGTTTTTCAAGCGGAGCGTATTTCAACATCAACATCTTCTGTCCCACATTCGGGAAGTCGATAGTGACGAGGCCATCGCCGCCGCCGCCGACGAGGTCACGAATCGTGCCCTCGCCCCATTTGGGATGTTTAACCTTATCGCCCTTTTGCAGATCCATGCCGAGACCCGCACCGGCGGTCTCGTGAATCGCAACTTCACGCCAACGCCCGCCGGCGGGACGAGGCATCGTTACCGACTCCGTCTCGAGGACGACGATGCCCGGCATCTCTTCGATGAAACGCGAGCGCGGGTAGGAAAACGTGTTGCCGTAGATGGTGCGACGCTGTGCAAACGAGAGCACCAGCGTCTCCATGGCACGGGTTACGCCGACGTACGCCAGGCGACGTTCTTCTTCCAACTCGGCTTCATCGGTGAGCGCACGGTTATGCGGGAAGACGCCTTCTTCGAGGCCGGTCAGAAAGACGTGCGAGAACTCCAGGCCCTTGGCACCATGCATCGTCATCAAGGTGACGTACGAAGCTTCGGGATCGAGTGCATCGAGGTCGCTGATCAGCGCGACGTTGGCGAGGAAGCCTTCGAGGGACGGCTCCGCGTCGACGTCTTCATATTCGCGGGCGACGCCGACGAGCTCTTGCAGATTCTCCAAACGTGCGCGAGCATCGTTCGTCTCTTCGGCTTGAAGCTCGCGTACGTAGCCGGACTCTTCCATGACGGAGACGATCAGGTCGCTCACGCGCATGCGGCTGGACTCGGAACGGAGGTTCGCGATCAGTTCGGCGAAGCGCTCGAGCTCTTTGAGCTTCTTGGGAACGGCCTTGCGCAACAGCTCAGAGTCCGCAGCGGCTTCGCCGAGCGGTTTCTTGGCGGCAACCGCTGCGGCGACGAGCGCTGCAAGCGTCTGCTGACCGATGCCGCGGCGCGGAACGTTGATAATGCGCTTGAACGCCAACGAATCCGAGGGGTTCGCAATGTAGCGCAGGTACGAGATCACATCTTTGATCTCGGAGCGCTGATAGAAACCGACGCCGCCAACGACGCGATAGGGGATTCCATCGGCAATCAGGGCTTCTTCGAAGACGCGGGACTGGGCGTTGGTGCGATAGAGCACCAGGAAGTCGCGGTAGGCAGCGCCGTCGCGGACGAGCGATTTGACGCGCTCGACGACGTAGCGGGCTTCGTCGCGTTCGGTCGTTGCCGGGAAGGCCACGATCGGATCGCCGACGCCGCGCGAGGTAAAGAGCTTCTTCTTGGCGCGCGTCTTGTTGTTCGAGACGAGCGCATTGGCCGCATCGAGAATCGTCTGCGTGCTGCGATAGTTTTCTTCAAGCTTGAAGATCGCCGCGCCCGGGAAGTCGTCTGCGAAGCGCAGGATCATCTTGTAGTCGCTGCCGCGCCATGAGTAGATCGACTGGTCGTCGTCGCCGACGACGGTGACGTTCTTGTGCAGATCGCCGAGCAGGCGGATCAGGCGATACTGCGCCTGGTTGACGTCCTGGTACTCGTCGACGAGCACGTACTCGAACTTCTTCTGATATTTCTTGCGCGTCGGCTCGTCTTTTTCGAGCAGATCGATCGCACGAACGATCAAATCGTCGAAGTCGAGGCTGTTCGCTTCGCGCAGGCGGCGCTCGTACTCGGCGTAGATGTTGCCGATCTTCTCACCGGAAAGCGACGTCGTCTTCTCGTGATACTTCTCGGGCCAGATCAGCGCGTTCTTCGCCTTCGATATTTCGCTCAGGCAGAACGACGTCGAGAGCTGACGCTCATCGTAGTCGAGGTCTTCAAGGATATCGCGAATGAGTGCGCTCTGATCGGAGCCGTCGACGATGGCGAAGTTGGAACCGATGCCGGCCTTGGCACCGTCGCGACGCAACAGTCGAACGCACATGGCGTGGAACGTACCGACCCACAGATCGCGCGCAACCGCGCCGACCATGGATTCGAGACGCGCCTTCATCTCGCCGGCAGCCTTATTGGTAAAGGTTACAGCGAGAATGCGATCAGGCGGCGTGCCGTTTTCGAGTAGGCGGGCGATGCGATGCGTGAGCACGCGCGTCTTGCCGCTTCCGGCTCCCGCAAATATCAGACAAGGGCCATCGGTATTCGCGACGGCTGCAGCTTGTACGTCGTTAAGGGTCTCCGGAGCGAGGATCATCGTCGGACATACTTCGCCATCCGACTGAATTTCGCCTCGGATCGGGATTCCGCCAGCGCGTACGCGGCGGAAAGGTGCGCGAGGGTCGACTCTGCGCCCATATTGCGGTTGAGGTAATCCGCCTCAAGACCGTCGCAGCAGCCGCCATCGATTACCAGCACGGCCGAGGCGCTGTTTCGCCCGTAATACCAGGACAATCCGGCCCACGCGAGTTCGAGGAACGCCGGGTCGCCGGAGACGTCCGAGGCGGCCAAGGCGGCGTCGACCAGGGCCGCGGCCTCCAACGGCTGTTGGGCAAAACGCGCCCGATCGCCACCGCGGTAGTACCAGCCCCTACAGCCGATCGGGACGAAGACGCCGTTCTCGATGGTGGTCGCGGCATAAAACTTGAGGGTGGTAAGCCCGATCGCAACCGCATCCGCATCGCCCAGGGTGGCACCGCCGCGCAACATTGCCTCGGGCAAGCGGGCGTTGTCGTAGGTCATAACCGGCTCGTACCATTCCCAGTCGTCGCCGTGCTCTTCGCGATAGGACGCCTTCAGGCAACCGATCAAGGTCGAAAGTGTGGAGCGCATCGCGCCATTCTCGGGCTGAGCCGCAAGCGCATATGAGAGCCCAACTGCGGCAAAGCTCTGCGAGCGCGTGTAGGTCAGTTCACCGATCGACGGAAGGGCGGCCGTAAGCATTTTCGCGCAAAGCTCGCGCCATGACGCTTTGGGCGCATAGAGCATGCCGTAGCCGAGGGCCCGGGCGGTACGACCGTTGCTGTCCGGCGTACCGGCAGTATCGAGCCAGGCGCGATCATAGCCCATGAAGTTGTGAAAACGACCGTCGGGCAACTGCGCGTCGTGCATGAACGCAAGCGAGGTTGCGGCGACGCGCAACGCGCCCGCATCCCCGGGGAGCACGCGCAGACGCGACAGCGCCACCGTCCAGGCTCGCGCGACATCGTCGATGCAGTAGCCGGTGGAACGGTTGGGGACGTTCAGCACTGCGTGCTGGATGATGCCGGTGTCATCGGAGAGCGCCAAGACGTGTTCAAACGTCGGCAACTCTACCGGCAGGTTACGCAGAAGCCACCGCCAGCAACTCGCGCGGTGCCGGCAGACGGGTCGGCACGAGATCTTCGAAGACGCGCCCATAGTTCGCGGCGACATGCGGCCACGTCATCTGACGGCCGAAGCGGTAGGCGCGGCGCTCGGTGGCACGGCGCAACGATTGATCGCCGAGCAACGCCGTCAACCACTTTGCAATACCCGCGCTGTCGCGGAAATCTGTTAAGAAGCCGCGATGGTTCGCCAGCAACTCTTGCGCGTAGAGATACGGCGTGGAGACGATCGCCTTGCCACAACCAACGGCGTATGCCAACGTACCGCTGACGATCTGCACCGGATTGAGGTAGGGCGTGAGGTAGACGTCGGTCGCCTCGAGGTAGGCGACGAGTTCATCGAAGTCGAGATATTTGTCGATGAGGTGTACGTTATTGCGCAGGCCGAAACGATCGACCATCTCTTGCAACGACTCGCGATACGACTCGCCTTCCTGGCGGCGAACGACCGGATGCGTCTGTCCGAGAATCAGATAGAGCGCCTCGGGATGCAGCTTCACGACCTCGCGCATCGCTTCAATTGCGTATTCCAGTCCTTTGCCGCGATTGATCAAGCCGAACGTCGAGACGACGAGACGCTCGCCGATGCCGAACGAGGCCTTCGCCGCATCGGTCGTTTGAAACGGCACGTCGGGGACGCCGTGATGGATCACGTTCAGTTTGACCGGGTTCACGCCGTACGTATTTGCAAGCAGATCGCGCCCGGTCTCGGAGAGCGTGACGATCGAGGATGCGAAATCGCAGAGCAAGCGCGTTACGCGTAGCATCGTTTCATCCGGGTCGGGGAGGATCGTGTGCATCGTTAGCACGACCGGCTTCGTCACCTGACGCATCAGGTCGACGATCCACTCGCCGCGTTCGCCGCCGAAGAGACCGTATTCGTGCTGAATATTCAACACTTCAGCCGGATGGCGATTGATGAACTGCGCGAGATTCGAATAACCGAAGCGGTCGTTCTGAGAGAAGCGCGCGACGACTTGCGGGGGATATCGACGCATATCACCACCATCTTCATCGACGGCAATGATATGGCTATGCGTGCCGAAGGCGCGATCATACGAATCGACGACGTCTTTAAGAAACGTGGCTATGCCGCATTCGCGCGGCGGGTACGAGCCGAGGAAAAGCGTCATAGATGCTCCGGTTTCGGGTGGACTGGCATTATACCCGATTCTGAGCCGCTAAAACCGAAAGTTATGGATATCAGGGCGCGATTCGGGCGTTTTCTTCCAATTTCGTGCCTGGATTGATGGTAACGTCGTGGCCGATCACGCTGCCGCGAGCGATGTTCGCGCCTGCGCCGATCGTCGTGCGGCTAGCAATGATCGCCTCCTCGATGATGACATCGTCGCCGATCGCGACGTTGTCCCATATTACCGAATTGCTGATCCTCGCCCGCTCGCCGACCGTGCAACCTTCGCCGAGGACGACATCCGGGCCAACGGTCGCGCTGCTCGCAATGTTGACGTTCGCATCGATGTGTACCGGTGCGATAATCGTTGCGCCGGTCGATGCTGCGCCTGCACCGGTGAGACCCGGCTCGAGCTTAAGCGGCATCGCGCCGGAGAGTATGTCGCGATGTGCGGCGAGGTAATGCTCCGGCCGACCGAGATCGATCCAGTAGTCTGAGGTGACGTAAGAGTAGAGTCCGCGATCACCGGCGAGAATCTGCGGAAACGTCTCGCGTTCGATCGAGACGTTGCGACCGCCGGGGATCATGGCGAGCACTTCGGGTTCGAGCAAGTATGTGCCGGCATTGACTTCGTTGCACGGCTCGGTGCCCTTCGGCGGCTTCTCGACAAACGCCGAGATGCGATTGCTCGCATCGGCAACGACGCAGCCGAACGCCGACGGATCGTCGACCTTGATAAGGTGCAGCGCGCCGAGCCCGCCCTTCTCTTGATGGAAGGTCATCATCGCTTTCAGATCGAGGCTGGTCAGCACATCGCCGTTGAGTACGAAGAACGGACCGTCGACGTACTTCTCGACGTTCTTGAGTGCGCCGGCGGTGCCGAGCGGCTCATCTTCGATAACGTACGTGAACCGCATATCGAACTGCGATCCGTCGCCGAAATACTCGGTGATTGCTCCGGGCAGGTAGCCCGCCGGCAAGATCACGTCCCGGATTCCGGCCTCGTGGAGCCGCTCCATCGTGCGCGCCAGAAAGGGCACGTTAGCGATCGGAACCATCGGCTTTGGCGTCCGTAATGTCAGCGGACGCAACCGGGTTCCCTCACCACCTACGAGCACGATAGCCTGCACGAGTACCTCTTTCACAACGACAGCGAAGGGAGGCTAGATGCGCTCCCGGATTGCTCTATACCCGCACATGCCAGGCACATGGCATAGCATCACGCTAGGCTGGGGTATGAACCGGATCTACAATTGGACGGCGATTCAGACGTTCCACGACGAAGGGAACGGGTTCTCGGCCTGTCGCTTGCGATTCGGCCTCACGCATACGGCCTGGATCAAAGCGATCCGTCGTGGCGAGCTACGAACCGTTGAGCGCCCCTTCGAGGATCGGCGGCGGCGCTACAACTGGGCAGAAATCCAGGCGTACTACGACGCCGGACACACACTGGTGGAGTGCATGGCACGCTTCAACTTTTGTCGAGCGGCCTGGCACAAGGCGCGACAACGGGGAGAAATCCGGCCCCGACCGCGCGCAGGACCGCTGGAGACGCTCCTCGCGACGAGTACATCGCGCATCGCCGTGAAGCGCCGCCTCCTACGGGACGGCCTGTTAACACCGGCCTGCTCGATTTGCGGACTTACTTCATGGCGCGGACAGCCACTCATCTGCCATATCGACCACATCAACGGGGTCGGCTATGATCATCGTCTCGAAAACCTCCGCATGCTCTGCCCGAACTGCCACAGCCAGACGCCAACCTATGCTGGGCGAAACGCCCGGCGAAAGCGCTTGCAAGGACCGGGACGCGTCGTGTAGTATTGGCTCCGTTCGTTGGTCCCGGATAGTTCAGTTGGTAGAACGGCAGACTCTGAATCTGCATGTCGGTGGTTCGAGTCCATCTCCGGGAGCCACGGCCCTATCGTCTAGAGGCCTAGGACGCCGCCCTCTCACGGCGGTAGCACGGGTTCGAATCCCGTTGGGGCTACCATACGAAAGACCCGCGCACCTCGCGCGGGTTTTTCATTTCCCCGAACCGCGGCCCTCCGCTACTTCACGTGTTCAACGAGTCAAGTCCCAAATCTGCTGTAATTTCGGTTCGGCTTAAAAGGGCGGTTACGCCGCCTTCGTTCGCTCTTTCGTAATCGTCTTTCGTTCGGCCACCCAGAGCAACGCGCCGATCAACCGTAGCGCCGAAGCGTCATTCGGAAAGACGCGAATCACGCGTTCTCGTCGGCGGACTTCCTCGTTGAGTCGCTCCATCATATTTGTGGTTCGCAATCGCCGCCGATACTTTTCAGGAAGTACCAGCACGGCCATCGCATCCTCGAAGCCATCTTCGAGGCAAGCAACCGCCTTGGATGCGGTCTTCGCAAATCGTTTCACGAACTCGTCGCGATGCCGGCGGGCGTCGCCAATATCGGTCGACGCGAAGATTAGTTTCGCATTTGCTGCTACGGCGGCACGTTCGCGGCTCGGGCAATGCCCAAGCATGTTGCGCATCAGGTGGACTTGGCAGCGTTGCCACGTGGCGCCGCAGAACTGCTTCTTTACGGCTTCAACGAGGCCGGCATGATCATCAGAGATCACGAAGTCAACGTCGCGCAGCCCACGTCGCTTGAGCGAAGCAAACAGCTCGTTCCAGGTCGCGGCGCTTTCGGCATCGCCGATCGAAACGCCCAGAATGTCGCGATATCCATCGGCGCGGATGCCGCCGGCAATCAACACCGCCTTGCTCATGACGCGATCGTCACACCGCGATTTTATAAATAGTGCGTCGACGATGACGAACGGATATGCCTCGTCGATCCGGCGCGAAAGAAATGCGTTGACGCGAGCGTCCAAGCCCATCGCTATGCGGCTCACCGTCGACTTCGAGAATGACGTGCCGCACAGGCCCTCAGTGATCTCGCTTACTTTACGCGTCGATACGCCGTTGACGACCATCTCCATGATGCCTAGAACGAAAGCTTGCTCGCTACGACGATATCGCGAGAATATCTCGCTCGAGAAACTGCCTTCGCGCGTCTGCGGTACGCGCAGCGTAATCGGCCCAACCCACGTGTAGAGCTGGCGCTCGCGGTACCCGTTGCGATACCCGCTGCGTTCGTCGGCGCGCTCGTAGCGATCGGCGCTCAAATGGTCCGTGACCTGCGCTTC
>CAJDXE010000021.1_pt1 | contig 15413 bp, 13 predicted proteins | sample 7391781 | NCBI WGS metagenome assembly CAJDXE01 (sample SAMEA7055730, study PRJEB34461) | soil metagenome | biome: terrestrial ecosystem; feature: Peninsula; material: soil | place: Antarctica | collected 2016
CGGCGCTTGGACGATCGGCGGCGAATCAGCAACCTCGGATGCGCGCGAGAGCGGCATCGTCTATCGGTTCCACGCCCGCGATCTCCATCTCGTCCTCGGACCTTCAGCGGATGGGAAACCCGTACGCTTTCGCGTTACCCTCGACGGCAAAGCACCCGGCGCCAGCCACGGCACAGACATCGACGCCGCCGGCAATGGTGTCGTAACCGGTCAGCGTCTCTACCAGCTCATCCGCGAAAACGGAAAGGTCACCGACCGCGTTTTCTCGATTCAGTTCCTCGACTCAGGCGTGCACGCGTACGCGTTTACCTTCGGCTAGTCAAGCTGCGAAGCCCGAAGGCACTTGGCCTTACTTTTCGACGCGTCGACGCGAGAGATCCGAGGCGACGTTGCGATACAGTGATCGCGTTGCGACGGCAAGCAGCTCTGCGCAGCGGAAGAGACCATCGCCGGAAATGGTGATAGCTTGCCATTCCACAGCCTCATGGCGATGAACGAGCGAATAGGTATCGTTCCCGACGTCATAGATCGCGAATTCGTTCGATTCGGCCAGCGGGGTTTTAGAGACGAGCGAGTCCCGGTCAATAGTGGCAACGAGTTTCATTCGGTACACTCCATGAAACCGGAGCCGCAAATGGGCGGACCGGCCCGAGTATCATTCCCTTACTTCTCTCTAATTCTTCGTGCGCTAATTCTTCGTGGCCCATTAACACCAGCAAAGTTGAATCGCTTTCACCGCATCCCCCGGCTATACCGGGAACCTAGCCTTTTCGCTAGTTGACAAGCGTAGCAACATTCGATAGCATCAACTAAATCATTAGTTTCCTGTATGGGTGTTTGCATGAACGTAGCGAAGCCGCTAGCCTCACTCGTCCTGGTGCTCATCGCGTGCTGCGCTGTCGCATCCGCACAAACTGCGCCCGATAGCAGTAGCGTCTTCGTACCGACGATCACTTCGGCACCCGCGATCGACGGCGACCTCACCACGCCCGCGTGGCAAGCGGCCGCGAAGATTTCGCTGGTCCGCAACCTCAAGGACCGCAGCCTCGCAAATCAAGCGACGACCGCATACCTCATGGTCGACAAAGCCTATCTCTACGTCGGCTTCGATGCCAAGCAAAGCGGTCCGGTGCAAGCATCACAGCACACCAACGACACCGGTGGCGGCACAGACGACAACGTCACCGTCTATCTCTATCCGAACGGCACAAGCGGCTTCAGCTACGCTTTCACGTCAAACCCCATCGGTACGCACTATCAGTCGTCTTCCGAGAACACCTCCTACGCACCAACGTGGCTTTCATCCGGTAGAATTGTTCCCGGCGGCTACACCGTCACCATGCGCATTCCGCTCGCAGCGCTGCGCGGCGGTGGTGCGAACTGGCGCATTGCACTCGAACGTTTCGAAATCACCACACTCAATGACTACGTCTGGCCCTATACGGCGCAACAAACGAACGCGGGAACCTCCGTCTTCGCCGCCGCCCTAACCGGTATGCCTGGGGCGACCGCAGCAACACGGCCGCAACCGCGCATTGGCCTCTACGGCCTCGGCCTCATTGCGCCGTCGAGCTACGGCGGTTCGACCTCACGCATCGGCCTCGATGCGTCGTTGCCGATCACCGCCACAACCTCACTCGTTGCAACGGTGCATCCCGACTACTCCAACGTCGAGCAAGATCAGCAGTCGATCTCGCCGACGGCGTTCGCCCGCAACTACAGCGAAGTGCGGCCCTTCTTCACCCAGCTCAACAACTATTTCGGTAACTTCAGCTGCATCGGTTGCCCCGGCGTAACCGAACTCTATACGCCGGCGATCCCGACACCCCGATACGGCTACGCGATCGAAGGCCACGAGTCGACCTTCTCGTTCGCGGGTTTTGATGCGGTTGGTAACCAGCGCAGCGATACCGCGCAGAATGTCAACTACCGCACACCCGATTCGAAAAACGGGTTCTCGATGCAGCGGACGAGTATCGACGGCACCGATGTCTGCCCCTACACGCCGAACGTCTCATCGCTCAGTTGCCTCGGCGTCCCCTCGGTGCACGAAGAGACATCACTCTTCGGGGTCACACACGACTCGCTCAAGGGTCTCTACGAGTTTGCGAACTACGGGACGGAATCGGGAACTTTCGTCAGTAACGCGTCGGCCGCGCACCGTCAGGATGCCGGCATCGGCTTCTACAACAAGGACACGTCCGTCGGCTTTACCCTGCAGAAATTCGGTGCGCAATACCTCAGCGTTCCGCTCAGCAGCTATACGTCGCAGACCGACCTCGCAGGGTACTCTGCCGTCGCTAGCACCACCATATATCGCAAGCCGAACGATTTCATTTCGCGTGTCCTCTTTTACGGCGACCTTGATTCCTATCACGATGCTACCGGCGAAATGGATCGCTTTGATACGCAGGCGGCGATCGGGCTCGACCTCCCGCACAAGATCCACTTCCGCATTCAAACGGGCTCGGACTACACGCGTCTCGCCGACGGCAACTTTGTGCCGACGAACGAAAACGGCGTGAACCTCACCTATAACTACAACACCGATGTACCGATCAATCTCTCGTACGGCACGGGGCGCTTCGGAGCCGGTACGATTGCCTCGTGGGCCAACAGCGCAACGACCCGTTTCGGCCGCGCGTTGGTAACGCTGGAAGTGGATCAGAACACGCAGTGGCTTGACGGCGGTTATGGTCGCCTCACCTCATGGCTCGATCGCGCCAGCGTCGCCTTGCAACAAGGCAAGAACGCTTCGCTCGCCTTCGGCGTGCGCCGCATTATGGGGCAAAGCCCGATCCTCGAAGAGACCTTCGATCACGGCGTCTTCGTCCAACCGGAATCAGCAAGCGCGTACAACGTCTCGGGCGCCTACTACCGCCGCTTCCCGCAAGACGAAGTCTACTTCGTCTACGGTGATGCGAGCGCGTACACCACCGCGCCGCAGTTCATCGTGAAGTGGATCCACTACTTCGGCGCATCCAAGGGAACCTAGCGGACGGTCGGACAGCTGGCCAGCTCCTTGAAACCATCCCTTGTGGAATTGCATTGTCGGGAGTATGGAAAGCGTTACAGAACTCGAGCATCTCACTGCGCCTGCCGGTAAGCCGCAGCCTCTCGCCTTTCTCGGCGACACGCTCTACGTGGGCGCCTGGGAGACCGATTCAATCTATGCGATCGACCCGGAGACCGGCGCGGTGCGCGGCACCATCGCCGCACCCGGCAAGCCCTACGGTTTGGCCGTGCTCAATGGCACGATCTACGCGGTGCTCGCCGTAGGCGAGGCCGATGATCGCTATCTCTACAAGTTTTCACCTGCACACGGGTTCGATGAGAGCAGCAAGGTCGCGCTTCCCGATCTGAGTGGATCGCATCTCGCCTCCGATGGCGAGCAACTCTATCTTCTGCAGATGGGCAAGCGACAGATCGTCACGCTCGACGGCAACGGCGCCATGAAGCGCGAGATTCCGTCGAAGACCCGCTTCGCCGGCATCACTATTGCGAGCGGCGCTCTCTACGGCATTGCGGGTGACGACGAGCTCGACAACCTCTATCTTGCAAAGATCGACGCTAGCGGAGCGGAAGCGTCCGCAACCGGCATTGCAAAAGTCGCCGAATCGACGCGCGGACTCGCACACGACGGTACGAACTTCTGGACAAGCCACCGCGACGACAACGAGATCATCTCGTTTAAGATCTAGGCTTCGAGCTTCTCCAACTCGGCGACGGCGGCCTCCCAGGCCGCCGTCTGTTCGACGGAACTGACGAGAACCGCGGCGCGCTCGGCCTCGAGTGCCTTCATGCGTTTGCGATCATTGTAGATATCGACGTCGGCGAAGATCTCGTCGATCTCGTGGCGGCGCTTGTCCAGCTTCTCCACCTCGCGCTCGATGCGCTGGACCTTGTTCTTCGCTTGGGTGAGGTCTTTGAGCGGCGTCGCGACGCGGGCCGACTTTGCGGCCTTCGCCTTCGCGCCTGCACCCTTGCCCTTGCCCTTACGCGCATGCTTGGCATCTTCATAGCCGGCGTAGCCGCCCTCGACGATGCCCCAGGCGCCGTCTTCGATCCAAAGCACGTTGTCGCTCAACGCATCGAGCAGATAGCGATCATGCGAAACGATCGCAAGCGCGCCCGGATACGTCTGGAGTACATCTTCCAGCGCCTCGCGGCTCGCAATATCCAAATCGTTGGTCGGTTCGTCGAGCAAGAGCACATCGCACTTGCGAGCCATTAAGCGCGCAAGCATGATGCGGCGTCGTTCGCCACCGGAGAACGCACGCACCGGTTTGTCGGCGGCCTCACCGGAGATGCGCATGCGTCCAAGCAGGTTACGCGCTTCTTCATCGCTTGCGCCGGTGCCGTTGGTTACGGCGTCGACCGCCGTCGCCTCAACATCAAGTTGCTCGTGCGCGTTCTGCGTGAAGTACGCAAAGCGCGCTGCGGGATTATAGCGCACCTCGCCGGCATCCGGGACCATCTCTTCGGCGAGGATACGCAAGAGAGTCGATTTCCCCGACCCGTTCGGGCCGACGATCGCAAGGCGCGCGCCCTGTTCCAGATTGAACGTAACATCGGCGAAGAGCGGCTTGGCGTAGGCCTTTGCGATATCGGTGACTTCGAATGCGAAGCCACGAGTCGCCTTGCGCGAACTCTGGAGACGCACGTTGATTGCGCGCACCTCGGCGGCCGGCGGCGGTGCAGCCATCTCGCGCTCGACGCGTTCGAGTTGCTTCTCACGGCTCTTCACGCGTGAGTAGTTGCTCGATGTCAAGGTCGCGCGCAGGCCGGCAATGTTGGCCTTACGCTTATCGCGTTCCGCAACAAACTGCTCATACGTCTCGCGTTCGGCAGCGACGCGTGCGTCACGCATCTCGACGTACTTGTGGTACGCCGGTTGCGCCGACGGATAGCAATGCAGTAGGCCGCGATCCATCTCCCAAACGCGCGTGCCAACCCGGTCGAGAAAGTAGCGATCGTGCGAGACGATGATGTAGGCACGTTTGTCGGCGGCGATGTAATCTTCCAGCCAACGCACGGTATCGATATCAAGATGGTTGGTCGGCTCGTCGAGGATCAGATAATCCGGGTCGTCGATCAACAGATGCGCGAGCGCCGCCTTCGAACGCTGGCCACCCGAGAACTCGCGCAACGGGCGTTCGAAGTCGTTATAGCCGAAGCCGAAGCTGTCGAGCATCGCGCGCAGGCGCTTGTTGGTGTAGGCCCAATCCGAATCGGGGACCTTCGCCATTGCGGTATCGACGAGTTCATTCAAGGTCGCACGCGTTTCATCGGCAACACCTTGCGCAAGGTAGCCGAACCGCGTATCGCGGGAACGTACGATGGTGCCGGCGTGCAGTTCATCGATGCCCGCGAGTTGACGCAGCAACGATGACTTCCCGGCGCCATTGGGGCCGACGAGCGCAATCCGCTCGCCCTCGCTCAAGACGGCATCAACGCCCGAGAAAATCTCTCGAGCGCCGTAGTGACATTCCAAGCCGCTCGCGCGGAACAGTTCCATAGGAGCTATCCTTCGCGACGAAGCCCCAAGAATCCGGTGGGAAGCGCCGTTCCACCGTGCATTGCAAGATCGGCCGCAATCTCGCCGACCACGCTTGCAAACTTGAAGCCGTGCCCCGAGAACCCGCCGCAAAGTACGACATTAGTATGTGCCGGATGGCGGTCGATCACGAAATGCTCGTCGCTCGTCACCGAATACATGCACGCTTTGCCGGCGAGATAGGTGCCCGCCGCCTGCGGCATCCAGCTTTCGAGCGCACGACCCAGCGGCGCGATATCGTTCTGTAGCGAGATCTCGCGATCAAGTGCGTCCGGCTGAACCGTCGCTCCGGATCCGTGAAATGCGGCTTTCACGCCATAGCCGTCGTCGGGAAAGCCGTAGAGCGGCGCGGTAAAGCCTTGACGATCCAACAGAAAGGCGGGGAACGTCCCGAGCGCATACGCGGCTGTACGCGGCGCGAACCAGCCTTGTACGTTGCGTTGAATGTGCAGAGGCATGCCCGCCTCCGCAAGCACATCGCCGAACCACGGACCGAGCGTAAAGATCGCTTTGTACGCGCTGACAACCTCGCCGTCTGCGAGCGAAATGCGAACGCGATCCTCGTCCGCGCTCCAGCCGGTCATCTGCGCGTCGAATCGCAGCACCGCTGCATCTGCTTCGGCGCTCGCAAGAAATGCTGCGATCGCGGCTTCGGGACGGACGAACCCGCCGGTCGGTTCGAAGACGCCGATTTCATCGTCGCGCACGAGAAGCGTTGGATAGCGTTTGCGCAGATCGGCGGCGCCCAGCACTTCGATAGCGATGCCGTGCTCTTGTGCAGACGCGAGCGATCCACTGATCACCGCGCTCCCCTCACATCCCGCCATGAGCAGGCCGCAGAGCGTCATCAATTCCGTTCGTGTGCGCGCTTCCAAGGCGCCCCACCGCTCATATGCGCGCAACAGTAGCGGCACGTAGTCGGCATGTTCGTAATAGGCCTGTCGGATGATACGGCTTTTACCGCTCGACGAACCAAGGGTATGCGCGCGAGAGAAACGTTCGAGCCCGATCGCGCGCACACCGCGGGCCGCACATTCAGCTAACGCCGATGCGCCCATCCCGCCGAGCCCGACAACCGCGACGTCGTAGTCGATGCTAGCCACTACCTTCTGCGACGAACGCCGGGTTCGCGCAGTTTGAACCGCCGTTCGCACGCAAGTTTTGCATGACGCTAAAGTAGCGAGTTGCCTTGCCGGGGAAGCCGACGGGCGCTACCGTACCCGCGTCGCGCCACACCGCTCCGAACTTGCGATAGTATTCTGCGGCGACGCCTGCACCTTGATACATCACCTGTCCGTAGCGACCACCATAGGTCGCGATCGCCATGATGTCGCTCCGTGCGACGTCCGCATGCGTGCGAAGAAATGTCGTTTGGATTGCGTGCGTGTCGCCCACGGTCCCGCAGTAGCCGCTATGCGGCAACGCCAGCGCAACCAAGAACGCACCCAACGAAAGGATGCTATGCATACCGAGCCATTGCCCGCAACCGCAAAAAGCCCTACAGAGCCAGGGGCGACGTGTTGTTGCGACGCTCCCCGATGCTCGCTACGGCGGCGGCGTCAGTGCCCGTGGAAGAGTGGCGTCTGCATGAGCCCGTTTAGTACGAATTGCACGGCGAGGGCGGCGAGGATCACGCCGAGGAGCCGGGAGACGACGTGCACGCCGGTGTTTCCGACGACGCGATGCAGATAGGTCGCACCGCGCATGCATAGCCAGGTTGCGATCAGCGCCGCAGCATACGCGACCACCACGATCGCTGTCTTGGTACCGTTGCCGCCGGCGATGTTGAGCAGTAACAGTACGGTCGCGATCGTCCCCGGTCCGGCGATCATCGGAATCGCCAGCGGAAAGACCGCCGGGTTCTCGACCAGCGCCGCTTCACGCTCTTCTTTTTCGGTGCCCTTTGCGCCGGTCTGACGCGCGAACAACATGTCGATGGCGATCAAGAACAGCAGAATACCGCCGGCGATCAGGAATGCCGGCAGCGTGATCCCGAGGTACGCCAGGAGCGCTCGCCCGAGCACGCCCATCACCAGCAAGATGCCGGCCGCGACCAGCACCGCTTGGTCGACGATCTTCCGCCGCTTCTCAGGGGTGCAGTGCGTCGTTGAGGTGAGGGTGAGCGGTATCATCCCGATCGGGTCGATAATCGTGATCGCGGTCGCGAACGCCGTCGCGATGAATGCCGTCTCCATGCTTGCTTCCTTCGCGCCCGGCGTAACTTTGCCCGGTCATCGACGGTATCAACGGGCATGAGGATCCTTCGCCTATTCGGCGCCGCCAAAATGGCCTGGTTTCGCGCGATTCCGCTCTTACGCGACGCTCGCGTCCCCGGGCTCCTCAAATGGGGCTCGGCGGCGATCGCCCTGGTCATCATCTCGCCGCTCGATCTGTTCAGCGACATCCCGGTGCTCGGCGTGTTCGATGACGCCGCCTTGCTGACGGCCCTAGCCGCGGGCTTCGTAGCGCTTGCTACGCGCCACACCATCAAGCTTGTACATCCAATCAACGAGTCAAGCGCGTTATAAGAGGCATGAAGCCTCTGATTCGCACTCTCGCATTTGCCCTCTGCGCCGTTCTTGTACCGGGGGTCGCGCACGCCCAACCCGCAACCCAAACGGTCGTTCTCGCCGGTGGATGCTTTTGGGGCATTCAAGGCGTCTTTGAACACGTCCGCGGTGTCGTCGATACGACCGCCGGCTTCTCCGGTGGAGCGGCCTCAACCGCGCACTACGACGACGTAAGCGAAGGCGATACCGGCCATGCAGAATCGGTGAAGATCGTCTATGATCCGCACACCATCTCGTTCCGGCAACTCCTCGACATCTATTTTCTCGTCGCTCATGATCCGACGGAACTCAATCGTCAAGGCCCCGATAGCGGCACGCAATACCGTAGCGAGATCTTCTATACGACCGCGTCACAGCGAGCAGCCGCTCTTGCGTACATCGCGTCGCTCTCGCAGAAACATACGTACAGCGGGCCGATCGTCACGAAGATGGCGCCACTGGTCGGCTTCTATCCGGCCGAGGCATACCACCAGCACTACCTTGATCACAACCCGTACGACCCGTATATCCTTTTCAACGACAAACCGAAGGTCGCCGCACTCAAGGCGCGTTTCCCGCAACTCTACAACACCTAGGGATGCTCATAGCAAGGTAGCCCGGCGCAATCGCGGAAGCATCGGGCATGACCGATTTTGCTCGCGCCGAGGCAACCGCAGGTGCGAAGACGTTAGCGTCGCCGTACTATTGCGACCCCGCGCTTTTCGCGCGCGAGCAAGAACGGATCTTTGCGCGGTCGTGGGTCTATGCGAGCCGCATCGAGGAACTCGAAGCGAACGGCGCATTCAGAACGATCGAACTTGCGGGCGAGAGCCTCATCATCGCACGCGGAGCAGACGGCGTGTTACGCGCCTTCTTTAACGTCTGTCGTCATCGCGGCACGCGTATCTGCAGCGAGTCGACTGGGCGCTTCACCGGTTCTATTCAATGCCCGTACCACGCATGGACCTACGGGCTCGACGGCAAACTCATCGCCGCGCGCAATATGGACGACACGCCCGGCTTTGATCGTACCGACTATCCCTTGCACGCAGCTCGCGTCACCGAATGGCTCGGTTGCATCTTCGTCAACCTCTCCGCCGATGCGCCGGATTTTACCGAATCGCTCGCCGGGCTTGACGATCGCTTTGCCCGTTGGAATCTCGCCGCACTCCGTATCGCTGATTCACGCACCTACGAAGTCGCCGCCAACTGGAAGCTGATCTTCCAGAACTACTCGGAGTGTTATCATTGCCCTGTCGTTCATCCGCAACTCGAGCAACTCTCGCCGTGGAATAGCGGCCGCAATGATCTGCTCGAAGGCCCCGTACTCGGCGGCTTCTCAACCTTGCGTGACGAGGTTGCGTTGCCGAACCTCATCGGCGATGCCGAACGGCGCGCGTACTACTACACCATCTTTCCATCGCTGCTGCTCAGCCTGCACGGCGACTATGCGATGCTGCATACCGTCGAGCCCCTCGACGTGCATCGTACCCGCATTACCTGTACCTGGCTCTTCGCCGAAGACGATATGGCCCGCGTTGATTTTGACGCGAACGCGGTCGTCGCGTTTTGGGATCTCACCAATCGCCAGGATTGGGACGTGAGCGAACTCACGCAACTTGGCGTCGCCTCGCGCGCCTACACCCCAGGCCCGTATGCGCGTAGCGAAGGGTTACTCGACGCCTTCGATCGACACTATCTCTCAACCATGGAGCCACATGCCTAAGCGAAAGAAACGTGCGCAAGGTCGCCGTAACGGTATCCTCGTCCTCGGCGCATTGGTGCTGGTTGCGGTCATTGCGGGTTGCGGGCTGTTGCGGTCATCGCATCGCCCCTCGTATCACCCCGCGCATCATCCGGTGCCCGTTGCGAGCATTCCTCCGGTCGCAGTGGCAACTGAAACGCCCGTGGTCGAAGCAGCCGCAACCGCAACGCCCGAAGCAACGGCCAGCGTCGAGCCGAGCACATCGCCGGTTGCCGTCGGCACCGGTCCAAAACTTGCGCTGATCATCGACGACTGCGGGCAATGGCTCGACACCGAACGCGCCTTCATTGCGTTGCCGATACCGCTCACGCTCTCGGTGCTACCCGACGTGCGCTACAACACACTCATTGCGCGAGAGGCCAACTCCGCCGGCAAAGGCGTGATGTTGCATATGCCGATGGAGACGGTCTCCGGCGTCTATCCCGGCCCCGGCGAAGTGACGACCGAGATGACCGATGCGCAGATCGTCGCGATGGTGCAACACGATCTTTCGCAAGTGCCGTTGGCACAGGGCGTCAACAATCATGAAGGCAGCAAAGGCAGCGCCGACACTCGCGTGATGACCGAAGTCGCGTCGACCATCGCCAAAGCAAACCCCAACCTCTTCTTCATCGACTCCATGACGGCGGCGAACTCGGTTGCGGCAAGCGTCGCCGCCGCGAACGGCCTGGCGACTGCGAAGCGCGATGTCTTCCTCGACAACAAAAACGAGATCGATTACGTCGAAGGCCAACTCCGCGAAGCCGAAGCGCTCGCGAAAAAGAACGGCAGCGCTATCGCCATCGGTCACCCGCGTTCGGCGACCATCGCCGCGGTAACGGCACTCTACCCGGAGTTCGAACGCGACGGCATCACCTTCGTGCTCGTCTCATCCCTTACAACGAAGTAGGTGGCCGCGCAATAGAGGGTTCAGCCGTGGGAGCACACGAAACCGCAGGCATCTAACTCGCTAATACGGGGTGCCTATCTTGAAACAATCTATCTCCTCGCGGCTCCCAATCCGCATCATCGCTATCGCGGCAGTCCTTACCTCCATAGTCATCGCACCAAGCCCAGCCTCAGCCCAAACATAGAAAGTAGTCCATGCCCCCAGCGGCACCGCACACTGTGGTGGAGCCGGTGGTTATACCGTTATCGAAATCGACGGATACGGCGATGGCGGTGGACTAAACTCAGTAACCTGCGAATACGTTCCCAACTAACCATCTCGATGCAGGGCAAGGGGCCGCTGAGAAATCTCGTGCTTCGAAGCGGCGTCTTCGCCGTGCTGTTGTTTGTGCTTGTCGGCACGAGCGTTGACGCACAGGACGTCACGCTCAACCTCGTGGGTCCGCAGTTTCCTATTTCGCTTCCAGCCAGTTCGACGCCGGTTGATCCTCATTCGCAGTTGCGAGATTGTGGAAGCGAGCAGCTCACGCAGGTGCGACGAATCGTTGACGCCATCCAGTCTATGGCCTCGCGTGCCCCGGCTACCCCGACGTCCGCTTCGGTGCCTGCGCTAGACCTCACTTTTCAGCCAGTACCTGGCCACGACCACGCGTCGCTTATTGTACTTCGTTTTGGCGACACAAAGTCGCTGACACGCTGGACGCCCGCGCTGTACAACTGCCTGAGTCTCGTATCAGGCTCGGCCGTTGAGGCGGCCAGGTTGGGACTCTTTGTGAGGCCAAAGAGCAATCAATCACCGGTCCCAGTATATTCACCACAGATTGGGCTTTACGTCGTCACGGACACTCCCGACGACGGATCGCGCGCCTATACCGTCCGGGTCGATATGACAGGCCCAACCTTCCCAGGAGCCCTTGTCGAACGCGGTGCCGCTATTGACCCGCGGTCATCCCTTCGCTCGTGCGACCCGGACGAACTAAATCTGGTAAGACCGATAGTCCAAGAAGTTGCTTCCCTTGTTCGCCAGCAGTCCTTTGTGCGGCATTTCAACGGCGTTCAAAGTGCGGAGGTGCAGCCTGAGGCGGGAATCAGCGTCTCACTCGTTCGTGCGCCGCTGGGAATGTACGCGATAGATATTCACGCTACGACGGTGGAGGCCATTGTGCACGTGATACCGGCGATGTATCACTGCCTCGTAGTAACAACCGGTACGGCAGACAAAGCGGAGGGACTGGGCTTGTTCCTGACAGATGCGAGTAACGCCACCCCAATCTACTCACCTGCCCTCGGATTTTACCGGGCCTATTAGACGGCTCCTGGCCATGCGCCACATTCTATTGGTGTTCTCCTTACTCGCTTGCATTTCAAGTGTGCCGATAGCCGCGCACGCCTCCGCAACCGCGTCCATTGACATCACCGTCGTGAGCGGGCTAACCACGCGACCTATTGCATTGGCTCGGCTGCTCATCTCCGGCTCTGGGCAAGCGATCGTCTACACTGACGCGGCGGGGCATGCACATCTTGACGGCCTCCCACCCGGAACTTATTCTGTCTCAATATATGCCCCCGGCTATCGGGAGCGGCGCGACACTTTCACAATAGCCGACGGCGACGCGTCGACACTCTCGGCCGTCCTGGCCCCCGTCACGAGCCCCAAGGTCATCGCCTCGGTCAAGGTTACGGCCCACACAAGCAACGATCCTAACGGAGCATCCGCCTCCTCGGCTCTTGCGACGCTAGACGGAGGCCTCGGCGGCGCGATTCGTCACCTACCTGACACCGCGGTCATCGCTGGGAATCTCCTTTTGCAAGGATTGAGCCTCGGTGCGTATTCGACAAACGTTGACGGGTTCGCAATGAGCGGCGGCGGGCGCAATTCACTATTGTCTGGCGTCGGACTCGACTTATTTGACTCGGTGCATACGCGAGGTCCGGGCAGCCCCAATGGAGCAGGGGTTGACCTGTCAATCGGGGAGCCCACAATCGCATTTCAATCGAGCGCAACCCAACGACTTGACGAATACGGTAGCGGTGCGACTAGCGCCTCCTTGAAGGGAAGCGCTGGGTACGTTGGATTCGTGCTAAAATATTCGAACCTTTCGGTACAGGGTCCATTGCAAGGACTAGATTTTCTTGATGCCACCGGCACACGGTATTCACACGACGACAATACCACCGGCCGTGGAGGCGTGCTTAAGGTGCGTATACCAACAAACATATCAAACAGCATCCTATTCGACGCAACATCTATCGCCGGTGAACAGCGCCAGGCGTGCAATACCGACTCAGGAGGAACCCCGTGCTCGTATGGCAAGGGGGTCTATACGACGAACCAATTGGCAGGATTTGGCGTTCGCGACACTCTCGTTTCGGGACGAACGGACCTTTCGGCAGCCTTCTCCTCGTCAGAAAGCAACTTCGCTTTCAACGCGGCCTCGCGGGATCTGAACGGAGCGAGCACACCCCTGAGTTCGCAGGCTGTTACATCTACAAAAGCGATCATGCTTCATGCTGACGGGGAATCGGCCGGAAACGCCTTAAGCCTGGACCTCAGTAGCCTTTCAAGCAGCAGTACGACGCAGAGTGTCCTATTTTTAGCTGCTGTGCAGGCACAACGATTTAGCAACCTTCAACTTGCAGATGCGTTCGCGCTTTCTGCGGCGACGCAAGCCGACGTCCAGCTTGGTTATGCACGCGGTACAAGTCCCCATATGTCGGCGACTTGGCGACAGCAATCTCGGCTACCGGGTGGCGATCAACTACGTTTTCGCCTAAACGTTGGGGAGGCGTCCCCGGACGCGTCGCAAGACATCCCAACGGCCGGCGCACTCGACGATCCGCCCTCGGTCCAGTATGACTGTTTTCACGGGCGTGCGTTCGCCGAGCTGCCCGGAGACGATCCAAACGACCCAACTGATACCGGGCTAGGTCTAGACTATAGGCATGAACGAGGAAATACTATCGTCGTTGCGTCGCTTTCCCAGGACGTCGTACATAACGCATATATTCCCACCTTGGAACCCGCGTCGTACTATGGACCTTCCGCGATAACCGCGACGCAACTTGCGGGAATACAAACCTTCTACCAATCCGCCGCGGCCTGTGGTACGCCAACAGCACTCACCGCTTCGGACATTGTCTTAAGCAGGATGCGCAATGGCACGCTGGCCAGCGGCAGACTAACCCTCTCAATGGCTCGTCGCTTCAGCAGCCGCTTTACATTGGCGCCCTACGTCCAGATAGCGCGTTCGGTCGTCCGCTACGATGGTACGTGGCGACCCGCGCTCTATGTGCCCGCATACCGCTTCGGTATTCTTTTCGACGCGCACGTAGGAACTATGGAAGCGCTGGCCTTCGTCGATCACCAAGGCGCAAACAACGCAAACGGCATCGGCGCTTTCACGACCCTTGATATCGGCTTTTCAGAGCCCCTCGCCAGGGGAACTATCACCCTAAGTGCGACCAACGCTCTGAATACTAGAGCACCACTTTTCCGATCATCGGCCTTCGCTGACGTTCTCGCTAACGGCGTACTACCGATCGCGACTCCACTAGACCGATCCACTGTCCACCTATCCTACGCTGTTCGCATTGGGGCTAGTCCCCCGCCTTCAACACTTGACGCACTCCAAGCCCTGGCCGCTGCGATCCAGCCAGCAAACGACGCCTTTGTCGTCAGATACACCGTAATGCAACCTGGCATCGCCGAGCATCCTTTCCTTCCCGACACAAACTCCGAAGACTGCACGCCGGAACTCGTCAATAGGGCAGCATCCGGATTGGCGTGGCTCCGCGATGCGGACTCCCGGCTGTCTCTATTAGCAAAACCTGACGCTATCGAGCTAGTCAACGACTCGCTTGGCCTCTCCGCATTGGCTCACGTCCAGAATAGTAACGTTACTTTTGAGCTGGTTCTGAACAACAATATCACCTGGAGAGCTTTCAACGCGTGTGTACCACAACATTTTACATCGATCGAAGATGCGACGTCGCGCGGGTTGTTTGTACCACATAACCCCGTGCCGCATGCTCTCTATTTCGACAAACGTGTTGGCGCATATTTTATCTTCGCTTCGTTAAAACGTCCAGAGGTTTCCGACACGACAAGCGTTACCCTAGATAGCCCATCGATGCAAGGCGAAGCCAACATGCTTACGCTTCGAGACTCTTGTCCGAACGACGCCCGCCCGCTCGTTGCGGATATGCTCTCGACAATTCAGAATGCCCTCAAGCAAACGGAATCAAACAAGCCGATTACTGCGACATCGCCATATTTTTTGCTCGCCGCCCACAATGGCTCGCCGACGGGCTGGCTTTCGATCAAGTTCGTCGATCCAACGTCGGAAATCACACTTCAGCTGTGCGCGCACGTCTCGAGCGCTACGCCCGCAGATTTGAAACGCTTCGGCATCGAAGCTGTCCGCGACACAATCAACGTAGCCCGCGGCATTGGCCTATACTTGGCACCCTGACCACCGCAATTAGACCATCCGCCTTACAGCCAGCGTTCCGCCCACGCGCCGATCGCGTTAAGCGGGCCTTCGAGCGCGCGGCCCATCTCGGTGAGTCCATAGGTTACGCGCACGGGCGAGCTCGGCTCAACGTCGCGCGCGACAATCTCGGCCGCTTCCAGTTCGCGCAGGCGTTCGGTCAA
>CAJDXE010000064.1_pt1 | contig 15047 bp, 13 predicted proteins | sample 7391781 | NCBI WGS metagenome assembly CAJDXE01 (sample SAMEA7055730, study PRJEB34461) | soil metagenome | biome: terrestrial ecosystem; feature: Peninsula; material: soil | place: Antarctica | collected 2016
CACCTACTCCGCGGCGGGCGCGCAGTACGGTTACGCTATCTTGTGGGTGCTTCTGCCGCTGGCTGTCGCGCTCATCGTGGTGCAAGAGATGGCGACGCGCATGGGCACCGTTACCGGCAAAGGTCTCGCCGCGCTGATCCGCGAGAACTTCGGCGTGCGCATCTCGTTCTTTGCGATGCTCGCACTCTTCGTCGTCAACCTCGGCCTTACCGCAACCGAGTTCGCCGGCATCGCGACCGCATCGGAGATGTTCGGCATCTCGCGTTATATCTCGGTACCGATCGCGCTCGTCGCCGTCTTCCTCTTCATCTTGAAGTTCGATAACAAGACAGTCGAGCGAACCTTCGTCGGCTTTTCGTTGATCTATCTCGCGTATGCGGCATCGGCGTTTCTCTCGCACCCGGATTGGCATGCGGTAGCAGTTGGCGCGCTGGTTCCATCGTTCCACATGGGCGACAAGGCTTGGATATTCATCGTCGTCGGCTTGATCGGCACGACCGTCTCGCCATACATGCAGTTCTTCTTGCAGTCGGCGGTCGTCGAGAAAGGCACCGACGAACAGCAACTCGGCCTGGCGCGCGCCGACGTTGTCGTCGGCTCCGTTATCGGCATCGCCATCGCGGGCTTCATGATCATTGCAAACGCCGCCACGATCTATCTCGCAAATCAGCATGGCGCGCATATCGTGCCACAGCAGGCAGCCGACTTCGCGGTTGCGCTCAAACCGTTCGGTACGTTTGCTGCAACGATCTTCGCACTCGGTATCCTCAATGCCGGGCTCTTCACCGCAACCGTCTTACCACTATCGACGTCCTACGTCATCTGCGAAGCGCTCGGCTTCGAAGCGGCGCTCGATCGCCGCTTCTCCGAGGCACCGATCTTCTTCACCATCTTCGGTGCGGGGCTTATTATCGGCGCTGCCTTGGTGCTCATCCCGGGAATACCGCTGCTCTCGCTGATCCTCGTCGCGCAGACGGTTCAGGGGGTGCTCTTACCGGCCGAGCTGGTGCTGATGCTCATCATCATCAACCGCAAATCAATCATGGGCGCCTACACTAATTCGCCGTTGGCCAACGGCATCGCCTGGACCACCGCGATCGTCGTCGGTGGTCTCTCGTTGGTCTTTATCGCTCAGCAGTTGCACGGGGGCTGACGATCGCCCGGCGGACCGCGTCTTCATCCGCGAACGACCAACGGTTGCGCCCCGCATGTTTGGCTGCATAGAGCGCACGGTCCGAAAGCTCCATCAGTTCTTCGACAGTTTTCCCATCCTGCGGATAGAGCGCGATACCGATCGAGAGATGGACGTCGCGCTCTGTCTCGCCGACGCGAATCGGCTCTTGCAGGCTCGCGATGATCTTACGCGCCATGTCGGAAGCATCCTCCGGTCCGTCGACGATCGGTTGCAAGATCACGAACTCGTCGCCACCGAAACGGGCGACCGTGTCGGATTCACGCAGAGTCTTCTGCAGACGCTCGCCAAGTGCGCGCAATACAGCGTCGCCCGCAACATGTCCGAGTTCGTCATTGATGTTTTTGAAGTGGTCGACATCGAGATACATCACCGCGAAGCCGCGATTGTACCGGCGAGCTGTCGCGATCGTCTGATGGATACGATCGTCGAAGAGGACGCGATTCGGTAGACCGGTGAGCGAGTCGGTAAAAGCCAACTGTTCGATGCGCTCTGCGTGCGCCATGCGCTCCAGTGCGGCAGAGACGAAGAGCCCTACCATCTGCATCAAGTCGCGGTCCAACTGCGATAGCGGTGCACGAGGGCGACGGCCCGCAAACGCCAACCCGCCCCAGGCACGCAAGCCGACACGCAGTTGAACCCCGACGTACGAATGCCACGGCGAGTTAGAGCGAGCGCTATCGTCGCGCCATTGCGAATGGTCGATATCTTCGGCTTCAAGCATCTCGTGCGAGACGAGGTGTCGCGTTAAGCTGGCCTCAGCGCGATAGCGCTGCCCGGCCCGCACGTTCCAACCGGATCCGACAGTGTTACGAATTTCGATCTCATCGCCCTCGAAGCTGGTGACGTAACCGAAGTCGAACTCGAACATCCGCATCGCAAGAGCAATGGTCGCATCGATCTGATCTGCGGCCGATTCACCACGCGTCGCCGCGACCATGTAGAGGTCGCGAATGCGCGCACCGAAGGTGGCGATCGCACGCTCTGCATCACGTTGTGCGGTGACGTTCTTGGCGATCGCATAGGCGCCGTGCATCTGCGAGGTACTCGATGCAGGGACGAGTTTGAGCGAGACGTCGATACGATTGCCCAGACGATCCAACAGCTGCGATTCGCTCTCGTTCGCTTCGCCGCGCCCACAGAGGTGCAACGACGCCTCCGCACGTTCGCGAAAATCTGGTGCGATCAGTCCGATCCACGGCTTCCCGACCAGTTGCTCACCGAGAAACCCCGTCTCGCTCTCGAAGGCCACGTTCACACGCGAGACGCGTCCGTCGGTCTTCAGTTCGAGGATGCCGTCAGGATGAAACTCGAATAACGAACGAAAGCGCTCTTGATTGATATTGAGCCATCGCTCTGCCGATTTGAGCGCAACGATATCGCGTGCTTGGGCGAAGTAGCCGACGATCTCGCCGTTACGTTTTGCCGGAAAGACGCAGAGCTCAACCGGTACGATGCTACCGTCGCGATGCCGTACGCTCGTTTCAAGGTGGTCGACCTCGTCGGCGAGAGCGGTCGCGATCGCTCGTTCGATCCGCGCCAAATCCGGTACGTGGGCATGTTCGCGATAGGTGACCGCCGTTAGTTCTCCGGCACCGTACCCGGTCAATTCACAGGCAGCCTGATTCGCCGCCAGGGCACGCCCATCCGCACTGTAGAGGACCACCGAATCGGGCGTCCCTTCAAAGAGCGACGCGAAGAGCGCGCGCAAGGCATCTTCCACCATCCCTAAGGTCATCGGCAAAAATCGCCGAAAGACACCGGATGACCCCCGACGAGTTGGTTGAGTTCGTCGAAGGCCTCGCGCGTATCGCGGCGGCCGGCGGTGGCACGCGTGCGCTTGCCCAGCAGCTCTCCGAACATCTCGGGGCCGGCGTACGTATCGAAGATAGCTCCGGGCGCCCCCTCGCCGTCGTGGGGCCGAGCCGCAACGGCGCCCGCATCGACACGCCGATCACCGCCGGTACGACCTTTCTCGGGCAGTTGACCGTCCACACCAAGGAGAGCCCATCCACCGTTTTGGCATTGCGGCTTACTGCGGCAACCTTGGCGGTCGAACTCGCGCGAGAGAGCGGCGGCAATGCTGCCCGGCAGCGCGGTTTTTGGGAGCGCCTCGCCAACGGTGGCTATCACGACTTTGCTTCCGCACGAAGCGACGCCCAGGCGCGCGGCATCGTGCTTGCCCCGCACTATCTCGCGATCGCCATCGAGCCACTCGACGTCGCCGCCACCGTCGTAACGGCATTCAGCTCAGGCGAAGCGACGCTCGGCATTCTCGAACGGGATGCAAGCCTGCTGGTGCTCGTACCGGTCGGTCGCGAGATCGACGCCGCTAACGCGCGCACGGCCGCCTCGTTGCTCCCGAAGACGCTTGCGAAGGTTCATCCCGGCCTCGAAATGACCGGCGGTATCGGCACGCTCGAAGCGGCAGCAGAACTTTCGCGCGGCGTCGCCGCCGCCGACGCCGCGCTCGCGATCGGGCGGCGTCTCTACGGCTCCGGGCGCATCACAGCGCACGATGAACTCGGTGCGTATGCGCTATTGCTCGGCGGCGGCGACGCCGACGCGCTTCGGGCATTCGCGAACGCGACACTCGCACCGCTACGCGCCTACGACGAAAAGCATCAGACCGAACTCGAGCGCACCTTGCGTTTCTACTTCGCTTGCGGACAAAACGTGAAGACGGCTGCCGCCGAACTGCACGTCCACCGCCACACCGTCTTCTACCGGCTACGCCAGATCGGCGAGATCTGCGGACGTTCGTTGGACAGCCCCCACGATCAACTCACTTTCAGAATGGCGACGGCAATCGATGCGCTCCACTCCTAGCGACAGCAACCGCGCACTGACCAAGCGCGACGTACTCAAGCTCGCACGCGAACGCGATGTGCGCTTCGTCCGCTTGGTCTTTGCCGATATCCTCGGCGTTGGTAAGAACGTCTCGATCCCGGCAAGCGAACTCGAAGCGGCGCTCGACGGCAAGGTGACCTTCGATGGCGGATCGATCGATGGGTTCGTTCGTGGCGAGGAGCTCGACATGCAGTTGCGGCCGGACCCGAGCACGTTTGCACTCTATCCGTGGAATGCCGGCGACGGTGCCGAAGCGCGGTTGATCTGCGATATCGCGATGCCGGACGGTTCGCCGTTTGAGGGCTGTCCACGCACGACATTGCGCCGTGCACTCGAAGCCGCAGGTAACCTCGGGCCGGTCGACGTCGGCGTGGAGATCGAGTTCTATCTCTTCGATGCACAGGACGAACGTGGCGGATTTGGCTCAACCGCGACTCGCGATGTCAGCTCCTACTTCGACTTCGGCGCCAATGATCGCGGTGAGGATGCGCGCAATGCTATCGTGGCCGCACTGCAATCGATGAACGTTCCGGTCGCGAGCGCACACCACGAACACGGCGCAGGTCAACATGAGATCGACCTCGCGGCATGCGACGCGCTCTCCGCCGCCGATCACATCCTCACCGTGCGCACGCTCGCAAAGCACGTCGCCACGCGTTTCGGGCTGGAGGCAACCTTTATGCCGAAGCCCTCGGAGGATCGTGCCGGCAGTGGTCTGCATATCGAACTGCGTCTTGCCGAAGGCGACGATGAAACGATGCTGTATGCTATCGGCGGACTGCTCGCGCACGCAGCGGCGACGACGGCGATCTGCAATCCAACGGTCAACTCTTACAAGCGCCTAGTGGCAGCGTGGGATGCACCGATCTATACCGTCTGGAGCGAACGCAGCGCCAACGCGCTGGTGCGCGTACCCGGCATCACGCAACGCCGCATCGAGATGCGTAGCCCCGATCCCGCTTGTAATCCGTATCTCGCCATTGCAGCGCTCTTAGGTGCGGCGAGTGACGGCGTCGAGCGACGCACGTTGCCGGGGAACGCACTCGTCGGCTCGACCTACGATCTCACCGAACGTGAGCGACACGAGCGCGGCATCGGTACGTTGCCGAAGTCCTTACGTCAGGCGATCGATGCGCTCGAAGCCGACAATGCGATCCGCGCCGCCCTCGGCGATCACATCTACCACGCCTTCCGCGACGCGAAGATCACCGAATACGAACGCTATCGCCGCGCAGTGCACGAATGGGAGCACCGCGCCTACCTTCGCTTGTACTGATATCATCCCGAGCGTAGTCGAACTTGTCATCGTGAGCGTCGCTGAACTTGTCATCGTGAGCGTCGCTGAAATTGTCATCCCGAGCGTAGCTGAAATTGTCGTCCCGAGCATCGCTGAAATTGTCATCCCGAGCGTAGCGAAGCGTAGTCGAGGGACGACTCGAAGCAATGCGTAGTAGTTGTCCCTCGACTCTGGTCACTTCGTTCCCGACGCTCGGGATGACAATACCGCCGACGCTCGGGATGACAATACCGCCGACGCTCGCGATGACAATACCGGTGACGCTCCCGATGCTCGGTGGTTCTTTTACTTTTCGGGCGCGACGGTTTCCTTCGGCTGCGTAGCCCTTCGTAAGATCGTCGAGGGTTCGGTACTCGCGCACGCGATAGCCGTTGCTGCGGAGTTCGTAGGCGATGAACGGCCCAAGGGTCGCATCGCCTGCGACAACGCTCACATGCGGAGCCCGTTCGATCGCCCCTTTGCGCGGTAGCGCTACGCTAAACGTGCTGCCGCGTCCGACCTCGGTGGTGAGAGTCAACTTTCCACCGTGCTTCTCGACGAGCGTCTTCGCCACGAAGAGTCCGAGACCGGTACCGGGGATCCGCGCCTTCTTGGCATTCGACGCGCGCGAGAATCGACGAAACAGCATCGGCAACTCATCTTGCGGAATGCCGATGCCGCGATCAGTGATGTCCACGCGAACGAAGCCGGCTTCGCCGTCACGCACTGCGACCGAGACGATCGCTTCATCGCCGGAGTACTTCAGCGCATTACGTAAGAGATTTTCGAAGACCTGACGGAGACGTTCGCGATCCCCCGGCACCTCGGTGCCGGCGACGGTCGTCGCAGCGAGTGTCGTTAGGCGAAAGACATTACGACGAATCGTTCCCGCGGCGTCGCGTGCGTCGTCGCCTTCGAGCGCGCCTTCTTCGATCAACTCGGCGTATCCAAGGATCGTCGTCAACGGCCCCTTGAAATCATGCGCTAGTATCGTGATCAAGTCGTTCTTCAACTGATTCACGCGAATAACCGCGGCGCGTTGATCTTCTAGTTCATCGACGCTTGCATTGATGCGGTCGAGCATCTGCTGGCGCTCGATCGCATAACCCAGTGCGCGGCGCAAGGTCACCTCGGTGACATGCCCCTTAAGCAAAAAGTCTTGGGCCCCGGCTGCGACGATTGCGGTCGCAAGTTCTTCATCCCGTTGCCCGCTCAGCACGACGATCGGAAGAAACGGTGAGGCCTGACGAATGCGTGCGAGCGCCTCGAACCCTTCCGCATCGGGTAGCGACATGTCGAGCAATGCGACATCGAAGGTCTCGCCGGAAAGCAAGCCAACCGCATCGCTTACACGTGTTGCCACGGTCGTTGTGTAGAGGTCGTAGGGCGCCAGCAAGGCGCGGACCAGCGCGGCGTCAGCCGGATTGTCTTCGATTACGAGAACGCGCATCGTTAGCGAACGCCTGTCGGTAGCTTGACGACCGTCAACCAGAAGCTCTCAATAGCACCGATGATCTCGAGAAAGCGCGCTAGATCGACCGGCTTGCGAATATAGCAGTTTGCGTGGAGTTCGTAAGCATTGATCACGTCTTGGTCCGCCTCGGATGTCGTAAGGATTACCACCGGTATCGTTTTGAGGGCGGGATCGGTCTTGATCTGTTGCAAGACTTCACGCCCATCCATCTTCGGAAGGTTGAGATCGAGTAGAATCAAGTCCGGACGCAGAGCGGCAGTATATTTGCCGGTCCGACGCAGATATTCGAGCGCCTCGCTCCCATCGGTAACGATCGAAAGCTTACTGGATATCTTGCCCTCGCGAAACGCCTCCTGGGTGAGACGCGCATCGGAGGGGCTGTCCTCAACCAGGAGCACTTGAAAGATCTCTTGGGACCCCGTCATGCAGAAACCTCAGCTCCGGTCAGCGTAAACGTAAAGGCGGCTCCCTTGCCCTCTTCGGAGTCAACCGTAATTCGCCCGCCGTGGCGATCGACGATACGCTTACAGACGGCAAGCCCGATACCGGTGCCGCTATACTCCCCGCGAGCATGCAAACGCGAAAATATCCGGAAGATGCGCTCGTGGTATTCCTCCGCGATGCCGATGCCGTTATCACTGACGGTTATTGCCCAGCGTATTCCCTGAGGCGAGGCGGTCACGGCGACGCGCGGGCGTGCCGAACGGTTGTACTTGAGCGCGTTACCGATCAAGTTTTGGAAGAGCTGCGCGAGTTGCACCTCGTCTCCGAAGACACGTGGCATGGCGCCGATCGTCACCTCAGCGTCGCGCTCTTCAATGCTCGCTCGAAGGCTCGCGACGGCACGGCGTACGACGACATCCAAGTCGATCGGTTCCAGTGTCTTGCCGTGCGTCGAAACGCGCGAGTACTCGAGGATCGAGTCGATCAGTTGCTGCATACGCAAAGCGCCGTCGACGATGTAGCCGATGAACTCATCGGCATCGTCGTCGAGCCGGCCGATGTAGCGTTTCTGGAGCAGTTGCGTAAAGGACGCAATCGTTCGAATAGGCTCTTGAAGATCATGGGATGCGACATAGGCGAACTCACGCAACGACTGATTGCTACGTTCCAGTGCAGCGTTGCGCTCGTCGACCTGGCGCCGCAGACGTTTTTCTTCCCGGAGGCGCTCGCGTTCGAATCGGATCGCAACCAGGCCGAGGACGATCGTCATCGCAACGATGGCTAGGATCGATATGACGATGGCGTTTTGCACGTCGTTGGAGAGCCGGTCCGCAACCGCATCGACCTCCTTGCGCGCCTGCCCGATGTTGGCGCGTACGCGGTCCATCAGGGACTTGCCCCGTCGCAACCGAGCATCGGAGTCCGCCTCCGAGGTCCCGCGGCTGATCGGCACCGAGACATCGCGCTCCCACATCGAGTGGTTCGTAGAGAGTGCATCGAGATCGTCGGAGATACTCGTGAGGTTGGGGTTCCGAGCGTAAGCACGCAGGCGAGCAAAAGTTGCTTCGTAGCTCCGGGCCGCCTCGGCACTTGGCTGGAGGAAGAGTCGCTGGCCGGTCGCAGCATACCCGCGAACGCCTGTCTCCTCGTCGACAGCGAGAACCAGCATGGCCTGAAGGTCGAGACGCGCGAGATTAGCGACCCGCGCATCGGTGCGAATATTGCTGATCACGTTGAACGCAACGATGCCGACGATGATCGACCCGAGTACGATTACGGCGAGCGCGATAATGCTCGGTTCGATGCGGGTTCGCTGTTGGCTCACGTGGCCGCCGCATCGCGGAGTTTTGTCCACACTGCAAGAACGTCGTCCCGGGTGGTGCGCAGGTTGCCGATCGCTACCCGCAAGACGAAGTGTCCGTCGATCTCGGTATGAGAGATGAAGGCTGTGCCGTCGGCATTGACCGATGCCATGATCGCTCGATTTCGCTCGTCGGTCTGCGCCTCGTCTGCCCCGTGTGGTTCGCAGCGGAAACAGACGACCGAGAACGGATGGGGTGCGACGACGCGCCAGCCCGGTTCCTCCTCGATCCACGATGCGAGTTCCGCAGCTAGGGCGATATGCTCGCGCAGAAGATCGCGCAGACCGTTCGCACCGTAGTAGCGTAAGACGAACCACAGCTTCAGCGCTCGAAAGCGGCGCCCGAGTTGCAGACCATAGTCCATGTAATTGCGGACGTCGCCGTCGCTCGTCTCCAAGTACGCGGGCACCAAAGAAAACGCGCGGCGTAGCATCGCCTCGTCGCGAATATAGAGCACCGAGAGGTCCATCGGCACGAAGAGCCACTTGTGCGGGTTGAAGACCATCGAGTCGGCGGCTTCGGCACCGTCGAGGATATACCGAAACTCCGGAATGATCGCAGCGACTCCGGCATATGCCGCATCGACGTGAAGCCATACTCCGTAGCGACCGGCAATCTTCGCGATCTGCGGAACCGGGTCAATCGAGGTCATCGAGGTGGTGCCGACGGTGGCGACGACGGCCATCGGCTTCATGCCCGCGGCAATATCAGCGATGATCTGCGTCTCGAGCGCATCCGGACGCATTTGGAACTGCTCATCACACGGTATCTTGACGACATTCTCCTGACCGATGCCAAGCGCAATCGCGCCTTTCTCGATGTGTGAATGTGTATGCTCGGTGATGTAGACGCGTAATCGCGGCAGGCCACGACCGATCATTCCCTTGCGTCGGATGTCGAGATCGAGAGCCTCGCGGGCAGCAGCAAGCGCGGTAAAGCCCGCGATCGACGCGGTGTCGTAGATGATGCCGGTGTAGACATCGTCGATGCCGAGCAGACGTGCCAGCCAGCGCATCACCACCGCCTCAAGCTCGGTGGCCGCAGGCGATGTCCGCCACAGCATCGCTTTGACATCGAGCGTTGCGACGATGGCTTCGGCAGCGATCGCAACCGGAGCAGCGCTGGTCGCAAAGTAAGCAAAGAAGCGCGGGTGATTCCAATGCGTGATGCCGGGAAGCACGGTCTTCTCGAAGTCGTCCATCAACGCGTCGAATGGCTCGCCCGTCTCCGGCGCGTTCTCCGGGAGCGCGGCGACGATCTCACCCGGCTTCGTACGCGCCAACACCGGATAATGCTCGGGGTGTTGCAGGTAGTCGTCGATGAAGCGTCCGACCCGCGAGAACTCGCTCTGCAGTATATCCAAAGTTCAACTGCTCTCCTACGTCGAGCGCTCCGACGCCTGCGCACGACGGCCTCCGCCCGGGAGATGTGCCTGCAAACTTTTCCGCCCGACTGCGAGCTTGGTCGCAATGACTCTGGACCCGAGCGCCTAAGGTTCCCCTACCATGAAATACCGGACCTATCCCAACAGCAGCGTCGAGGTCAGCGAACTCGGATTCGGTCTCTGGACCACCGCGACCGACTGGTGGGGCGCGATGACCGACGATGACGCCGTGGCGATGTTACACGAAGCTCGCGACCTCGGCATCACCCTCTTCGATGCCGCCGATACCTACGGCAACGGACGAAGCGAAGAACAGCTCGCGCGCGCCTTCGCCGGCCGCCGCTCCGAGGTTGTCTACGCGACCAAGTTCGGCTACGACTTCTACAATCACGGCGACGAGCGTCGCGGTCAGACCGAGATCCCGCACGACTTCTCGCCGAAGTTCGTGCGCTTTGCCTTGGAGCAATCGCTACGCCGGCTTCAGACCGACTGTATCGATGTGTATCAAGTTCACAACGCCCGGATGGAACAGGTCGACGACGATACGCTCTTCGAACTGCTCGAATCGTTCAAGGCCGAAGGAAAGATCCGCATGTACGGCATCGCGCTCGGGCCGGCAATCGGTTGGCTCTACGAGGGGATCGATGCTATCGTTAAGCGGAACGTTGCGAGCGAGCAGATCATTTGGAGCATCCTCGAACAACATCCGGGAGACGAGCAGATCGCTGCTGCGCGCGTGCGCAACGCCGATACGGGATTCATGATCCGTGTCCCGCACGCGAGTGGTATGCTCGAGGGCCAATACACAGCCGATACCGTCTTTCCGGCCGGCGATCATCGCCGCCACCGGCCGAAATCGTGGTTGACCAACGGCGTGCAAAAGGTCGAGCACCTGCGCTTTCTGGAACGCGACGGACGTACCCTCGGTCAGGCGGCTATTCAGTGGCTCCTCGCCGAGCCACGCGTGATGTCGGTATTGCCCAACATCTATAACCGCGAACAACTACGCGAGTTTGCCGCTGCGATCGATGCGCCGCCGCTTACCGCAAGCGAAATGTCGCAGATCGCGACACTCTACAGCAAGAACTTCGGAATTGAGGAGCCGCCTATGAACTTCAAAGGCACGATGACCCGCGATCAGGTGAACGCGTGAGCAAAACGGCGATCACCGCCCCCGGTGCACCTGCGCCGATCGGCCCGTATAGCCACGCCGTCGCCGCGAACGGCTTCCTCTTCTGCTCGGGACAGACGCCGATCGATCCCGCAAGCGGCGAGTTGGTCACCGGTGATATCCGCAAAGAGACGCATCAGGTCTTGCACAATGTCGGCGAAGTGCTCAAAGCCGCGCAACTCGGCTACGACGATGTCGTCAAGACGACGATCTTCCTCGCCGACATGGCCGATTTCGCCAGCGTTAACGAGGTCTATGCGACCTACTTCACCACCAATAAGCCGGCACGCAGCACCGTTGCGGTGAAGACACTCCCGAAGAACTGCAACGTCGAGATCGAGGTTATCGCGCTCTTGAAGTAGCGTGCTCGCCGCGACTACGGACCTGGGGTGTGGCCGTTGTTCAACGCGGCGAAGCGTTCGCGAGCGAGGCTTTCGATCGATGGGTCGAGCGAGGCCGCGGCGAGACGGAACTGCTCGAGCGCAAGATCGAGCTTACCGCTGTCCTGGTAGGTCTGCCCGAGCACGGCATGCATCGGCCCATCCATCGGATGAATGGCAATTCCTTTGAGTAAGACCGCCTCCGCTTGGTCATACAACCGGTGCGTGTCGTAGTCGAGCCCAAGGTTGAAGTAGGCCGAACGTTCATATGGTGAGAGCGCAAGCGCTTTCACGTACCATGCGACGGCGCCTTTCCAGTCGCCGTCCACATCGGCCAGATAGCCGTAGTTAACCAGCGTCTCGGCGCGCTCCGGCGCGATCGCGTGCGCGATATCCAGCGTCGCGCGAGCCGCGATGTAGTCGCCCTTCTGCAACTGAGCCGCACCGAGATTATCGGTACAGGTATAACTGTCCGGCGCGATCGCGAGGCAACGCTTGAACTCGGTGATCGCTCCATCGTAGGCGCTTTGTTCCAACAGCACGAGCCCGAGGCCGTTGAGAGCGGTGAGGTCGCTTGGGGCATTGTCCAACCCTCGTTGGAAGTATCGTGCAGCGTCATTGAGCCGGTGCATCGTCGCGTATGCCTCCCCGAGTTCGGTCTGCGCCGGCCCATCGGTCGGGTAATCCTTGGCGCGCTTCTCGTCGGCCGCGATGAACGTTGCCAGGTCGCCCTTGATCGCATGGAGTTGGACAAGGTCCGCGACCGACTCCGTCCCCGGCAACGAGGCATTGAACTCCGCAATCGCCATATCGACGCGATTCTCCGTTGCATAGACGGTGCCGAGCCGGTTATGCGTCTCCTTATCGAAGGGGAAGCGCACCAGGATCTGTCTATACGCATCTTCGGCTTTGCCGAGTTGACCGTTGCGATAGTAGAGATCGCCAAGCAACCGTTGCGGCTCGACCTCGCCCGGATGGGCCGCAAGGTAGATCTCGAGACCGCGGATGGCTCCGATCATGTCGCCGGCAGCGACCTTCTGTCGCGCCGTTAGCATCGCGCCCTTCGGGTCTGAGACAAACTGAATCGTGCTCCGCACCGGATCAGGGTTCATCTCGAGTGGCGCGGGCGTACTCGCTTGATTCTGCGCGAAGGCACCGGCAGACGAAGCCGCCAGCGCGACCACCATAAGACCGAAGAGTAAACCAAGCCGCCGCATGTCACGCCCCCAATGGGAAAGTGCCGAGAGTCTCCACTATAACGCATCCGGGGGACGGTGCGTGACTCGGTCGAACCTCCGTAGCAATGCCGATTCAGCAGATAGGGCTCGCCGCGAGCCTCTTCGCCGGGGTGCTCTTTCTGTTGGCGTCGCTACGACGCGCCGGCCCCGCCGTCGCGCCTGCGCCCACCCGCGATATCTATTGGCCGCTTCTCCTCGGCACCGGCGAGCGCGACTTCACCCTCGCGATGCGCCTCGAAATCGTGCGTCAGGTTGCGCGCGAAAACGCGCAGTGGCGCGAGCCGATCTTGCTTTGCGCACGTGAGCAAGAGAGCGATGCGCAGATTCTTGCGGCGATCGAACGCGCGCTCGGCGATGCGATCAAACCGGTCATCGGCGCACCATGAATCTCGTCGACGGTTTCGCAGCTGCCGCGCCTTACCTCCAGGTCGGCGCGGCCGGAACCTATCTCGCCGCCGCGTTCGCGATGCTCACCGGGCGCTGGCGTCATCCGCAACTCACCCATCCGTGGTTCGTCTTCGCAACCGTCATCGCGTTCGCGGCGGCGCGTGCGTTGCCTGATTACGCGTTCATCTCCGCGCCCGTAACCTTCTTCTTCGCCGTGCTACTCGGCGCGCAGATATTCACTGCACGCGGAGACCGGCAAGCCGGACTATGGCGGGCGCTCGCACTTGTGCCGGTGATCGTGATGGTCTTGATCGTCGCCGCTACGAGCTTCTCCGTCGTCGACGGCATTGCGATCAAACTGGCCGAATCGGCGCTCCTCGCGCTCGCCGTACCGTTCGCCGCGATCGCGGCAGTAACGCGGCGCGCTACTTAACGGTCGTCGAGAAGATCACGGTGCCTTGCCAGTTACGCGTCGCGCTGGTCGTGTAGCCGTTCGGCGTCAAGTCAAAGGACGCACCGCCGATGGTTGCCGTGAACGCGGTTGAAGCGACCGTATTCCCGGTGAACGTCGTCCCGCTCTGGCTTGCACCGCATGAACTCACAGCAGCCGAACAACTCGCGTAGGTACCGCCGCTAACGAGAACGCTCGCAAGACCATTAGTCTGTGCCGGAAGCGAATCAGAGAGCACCAGCGTCCCCGGCTTGGTATAGACGAACGCCGTCAGAAGTTGCGATTCATCTCCTTGACCTGCTCCGGCCATGATGTTGCGGTAGTCGAGTGTATAGCGCAGCATGCCGCCCGGGCAGACGCCGCCCGCCGGCGGAGTGACGCCGGTCGGGCACGGGCTCGGCGACGAACTGACGACGGCAACGGTCTTCGTGATCGGAACGAAGCCGGCATAGATCTCGTCGTGCGTGGAGTGACGCCGGTCGGGCACGGGCTCGGCGACGAACTGACGACGGCAACGGTCTTCGTGATCGGAACGAAGCCGGCATAGATCTCGTCGTGCGTTGTATTGGAAGGGTGGGTGGGGTCGGACGCGACGATCGATCCGTCGTAGCGGTTAAAGGTGGTGTAGGTTCCGCTCGCCGGCGTATAGACCGTCCAGAAGATCGTGTTGTGCGGGCCTGTCTTCTTGGTGCAGTATGTTGCCGCATTTGTACTCACCGACGCCGTCGTAACCGAGGTCCAGACGTCGTCGTGTTTACCGGTGTTGCAATTTATCGGCACCGTCGTGCAATTCGGCGTCGAGGCTGTCGGACCGGCGCCCGAGTCCGGACAGATCTGAACCGTCCAGGCTCCCGGCAATTGCGGGGCGGTCGCGGTCACCGTGACCGGCGTTCGACCGGCAGTTGATGGTTCGTAATAGAGCTCATGAGGAATCTGGATCGTTGGCGCCGCCCCGAACGTGAACGTCGAGCCGACATACGAACCAGCGACCGTGCCGCTATTGGTCGGCGTCGCCGACGCGGTCGACAGATCCATACTCGCCGCGGTGAAATCGGCGTTGTTTGTTGTACCAACGATACCGTCGTACGAACCGGTATAGTCCGCGCCGTAATACGGGCCGAGTTGCGTAGAACCGGAACCGGTGAAGCCGGTATCGCTCGTGTCGATCGGTCCGATGTACGGCGTGTTCGCACCGGTACTGGAGTAGCATTCGGCACCTGAAGGCGCGCCGGGAATGGAGCTATAGGCGATCGTCCCGCTGAAGCCATCCGTGCCCGAGGTCGAACCGTAGGCTTCTGCTTGGTTGATGACCGTGACACCGTGCGAGCCACCGGTGACGATTGCGCCGATCGGACTGCTACTGTAGATCACTCCGCCGCCACCGCCGCCGCCCGGCCCGTGCGCGGTAATAACGCTTTTGTCGCCACCGCTACCGCCGG
>CAJDXE010000024.1_pt1 | contig 14604 bp, 12 predicted proteins | sample 7391781 | NCBI WGS metagenome assembly CAJDXE01 (sample SAMEA7055730, study PRJEB34461) | soil metagenome | biome: terrestrial ecosystem; feature: Peninsula; material: soil | place: Antarctica | collected 2016
GACTACGTGATCTTCTATCCGAAGGTCGGCGAGTTCTGGTGGATCATCATGGCGCTCGGCGCTGCATGCTTGTAGACGCACATCGCGCATACCCGGTCGACTTCGCACAGCCGCTCGTCGTAGTTAGTGCGTGGCACGCTACCGGCGCCATGTATCTCGGGTTGCTTGGGCTCGGCATCGTGGTGCTTGCGCTCGTCTATCTAGCGATGTTGCGGCGCGTCGGGCGCGGTGGAACGGCGCAACTTGCCTACGTCGCGCTCGCAGTCGCCGCGCTTTTGACCGCCGCGCTGTTGGCGCCGGTCATCTTTTCTAGCGACGTCTATGCCTACGCCGCCTACGGTGATCTGGCAGCGCATGGAGTCAATCCCTACATCCACACCACAATGCATAACGATGCATTGCTCGCAGCCGCGCAATGGCAGTGGAGTAACGCGCTGCCTTCGTGCGTCTACGGACCACTCTTCGTCGGGATCGCTCGCATCCTGGTCACAACTCTCGCTCCAGACGTGCTCGCACAACTCGATGCCTTTCGCATTCTCGCTGGGCTCGCACTACTGACGTGTATTCCGCTCGCCTACGCGGCATTCGCCGGTCTCCCGCGCGAGCGCCGCGTCTGGGCGGCGCTCGCCATCGGTGCGAACCCGCTCGCAATCTGGAGCGCAGCCGAAGGACACAACGATGCGATCATCGTCGCGATCGTACTCGCTGCAGTCGCGCTGGCGCGACGCTTCGGCCCGGCAATCGGCGCCTTTATAGCAATGCTCGCAGTCGGGGTGAAAGCTCCCGGGCTTGCCGGTGTCGTCGCCATCCTGGTCGCGTATCGCACGCCCATGCGAGCCGTAACCTCCGCGCTCGCAGGCGCCGTTGCCGGCGCCCTCGTCATCGCGTTAGCACTTCAGCCCTATGCAGGCGGGCTCTTCGCCCCGGGTACACACGGGCCATATCTCGCCTTTGTCTCGCTCCAAGGCATCTGGCCACCGCTCGGCATCGCGGCGGCGATCGGCATCTTCGCCTGGGGTTGCCTACGCGTCGCCCGTGGTGAGGCCGAAGGCTGGCTACTCACAGCTCTCGGTATCTGGCTTGCGATACCCAACCCGCAACCATGGTACGGCATTTGGTTTCTTCCGATTGCGGCGCTTGCTCCGAAGACTCGTACTGCTGCCGTCATCCTCGGCTTCTCGCTCACGACGTTCCTACGCTATGTGCCCGACGCCGTCGGCACCCCGTCCGCTTCAGCGAATATCGGCCTTTCGATCCTCGCCTGTTTACCGCTACTTTTATTATGCCTACCTTTACGCTCAACGCGCTAACGCAATCCGACGGCCCGCTTCGCGTCGCGCTCGATCACCTCGCGCGCTCGCGCAGCGGCGTCGCCGTGCACGAGACCATATCCGCCGCGCGTCCTGCGCTGCTCGCGGCGCTCTATCGCGCCCGCGGCGGTCAGATGCTGGTGGTGATGCCGACCCCCGATGCAGCGGAACGCGCGTATGCAGACCTGCTCTACCATCTCGACGACGACGACGGCGTGATCGCCTCGTTGGTGCGTGCACGCGACGAGGCAATCGGCGCCATCGAGAGCCCCTCGGAGCGCAGCGCGCGCATCGCGACACTCGCAGATCTGGTCGACGGCAAACCGCGCCTCGTCCTCTTGGCGGTCAACGCTCTACGGCAATATGTCGCACCGCCCACGACCCTCGCAGCTTCGCGGATGTGCTTGCGCGTTGGCGAAGAGGCGGGCTGGGAGGCGCTGCAACGCGCGCTCTTCGATCGCGGCTACGAGCGAACCGATGTCGTCAGCGCCGTCGGCGAATACGCCGTCCGCGGTGGCATCCTCGACGTCTTTGCAGCGACCGAGGACCTCCCCGTCCGCATCGAATTCTTCGGTGACGCCATCGAATCGATGCGCGCTTTCGAGGTCGCATCGCAGCTAAGCACGCATCCGGTCGATGCGATCGCCATCGCACCGTGGGGTGACGCACCGGACGCGGAGCACGCAACCATCCTCGACTACCTTCGCAGCGACGCGCTAGTCATTCTTGACGAACCCGCGATGCTGGTCGCGGTCGAACGCGCACTCGATGAAGAGTTGAGCCGTGAAGAACACCTTCTGCTCGCCGAATCGGAGTCGGGAGAGCTCGGGGTTCGCGATGAGGATGTCGCCGAGGCTATTCGCCCGGTCCAGCGCGCCGCGCTGATCGATCTCGCGCCGGCGCTGGCCGCTCGCAAGACGCTCATCTTTCCCGGCGCCATCGAAGGTGCCGTGGCAGAGTGGATCCCGGAGATCGGCGCCAACGTCGTCCTCGAATGTCGCCCGGCAGAGCACTACAATCGCCAGATCGAGCTCTTTATCAGCGCGGTGCGCGAGAAGATTGCGGCCGGCGAAGCCTTGACGATCGTGACCACGGCGGTGGCGCGTACCAACGACATTCTTCACGGCGCAAACATCGCAGGCGTTGCGGTACTACACGGGAGCATCGAGCACGGGTTCTCGTTGCCGGCGATGCGTACGCACGTACTCGGTGATCGCGAGATCTACGGCCAGCCACCGAAACGCGTGAAACTGCGCGCCGTCAAAGAAGGCGTGCCGGTTACCCTGGCCGATCTCAAGGTCGGCGACTACGTCGTTCATGCGGTTCACGGTATCGGGCAATATCTCGGCTTACGCGGCGAGACGATCCTCGGAGCGACCCAAGATTACCTCGATCTGAAATACACCGGTAGCGACCGCATGCTGGTACCTGTTACGCAGATGCATCAGGTGACAAAGTACGCCGCGAGCGACGGCGGTGCGCCGCGTCTCTCGAAGATGGGTGGCGCCGACTGGGCACGCGCCAAGACGCGCGTGTCGGAGTCGCTCGCCAAGATTGCCGATGGCCTGGTGGCGCTCTACGCCGAGCGCGAGCTCGCTCGCGGGCACGCCTATCCGCCGGACACGCCCTGGCAGGGTGAACTCGAGGAAGCGTTTCCATACGAACCGACACCCGATCAAGCGAAGGCGATCACCGACACAAAAGCCGACATGGAGCGCGAGCAGCCGATGGATCGGCTCGTCTGCGGCGACGTGGGCTACGGTAAGACGGAGGTGGCGATCCGCGCGGCCTTCAAAGCGATCGCCGACAAGAAGCAAGTCGCGGTACTCGTGCCGACGACCCTGCTCGCCGATCAGCACTATCACAGCTTTGCCGCGCGCTTCGCCGGCTTTCCGATTCGCGTCGAAGAGATGTCGCGCTATACGCCCAAGGCGAAGCAGAAAGAGACGTTGCGCGATCTCGCCGAGGGCAAGGTCGATCTCGTCATCGGCACCCACCGGCTCTTGCAGAAGGACGTTGCATTCGCCGATCTCGGCCTGATCGTAATCGATGAAGAGCAGCGTTTTGGGGTGATGCACAAAGAGCGTCTCAAGGAGTACCGCACCAGCGTCGATGTGCTGACGCTCTCGGCGACGCCGATTCCGCGCACCCTGCACATGTCGCTCGTCGGCGTGCGCGATCTTTCGCTGATCCAGACGGCGCCGAAGAACCGCATGTCGGTAAAGACCGTCGTCGTTCCGGCCAGCGACGCGATCGTGGCGCGCGCTATTGCTGCCGAACTCGATCGCGGCGGGCAGGTCTACTATCTACACAACCGCGTCGAATCGATCTATGCGGTAAAGAATGCGCTGCAAAAACTTGCGCCGCGTGCGCGCATAGGTATCGGGCACGGGCAGATGCACGAGAACGAACTCGAACCGGTGATGACTGCGTTCATCAGCGGTGAACTGGATGTCCTGGTCGCAACGACCATCATCGAGAACGGGCTCGATATTCCCAACGTCAACACCATGATTGTCCACGATGCCGACAAGTTCGGCCTCGCCCAGCTCTATCAACTGCGCGGCCGCGTCGGACGCTCCAATCATCAAGCCTACTGCTACATGCTGTACCAGGGCCACAAAGCTCTCTCGGAGGATGCGAAGGCGCGGCTCGAAGCGATTCGCGAGTTTACCCACCTCGGCTCGGGCCTCCAGATTGCGATGCGCGATCTCGAAATCCGCGGCGCCGGGAACCTCCTCGGTGCGGCACAGTCCGGCTTCATCGGCGCTGTCGGATTCGACACGTACTGTCAACTGCTCGCGGAGGCCATTGCCGAGCGTAAGGGCACTGCGGCGGCGCTTGAAGAGCGGCGCGAAGCGGTGATCGATGTGAAAGTCGATGCGTTCATTCCGAACGACTACATCCCGCAAGTCTCACAGAAGATCGCCGTCTACCAACAGTTGGCCAAAGCCCGCTTGGAGGACGAGGTCGAGGTGATCGCCGCCGGTGTGCGCGACCGATTCGGCGCATTTCCGCAGCCGCTACACAATCTCGTCGAACTCACGAAGTTGCGTGCGATCGCGCTACGCAAGAACGTGACGCGCGTGGTCGTCGGCGACGAGCGGCTAACACTCGGCGTCGGTGCTTCGTTCGCACTCCAACCGGCCGCGATCCCGGTCTTTCAATCGTTGACGCGCAACCGCTTCCGATTCGCCGAGGGGAAAATTCTCGTCGACCTTCCACCGCTCCAACCAGGCGAGCGTGCGGAGGGTCTTTGGATGCCGCTTCTACGCGCGCTTCTCGAAGCGATGTAGCCGGAAGGCGCGGGCGAGCGATGCGCCAAACGTTCTCAGCAATCGCTCATGTATTGGAGTTTTGAATCTCGCGACGCGCTTGGCGCGTACGATGCCCGACAAGACCTGATCGCGCACCTCCGCGCACGGGCGACCGACGATTCTGATATCGATGCAGCCATCCTCGTCTTCGGCGAGCTCGTCGGCAACGTCGTGCGTCACGCTCCCGGGCCGATCGCGATCCTTCTGGAATGGCAGGCCGGTATCGCGGTGCTCAAAGTCCGCGATCATGGGCCGGGCTTCGAACTCGGGAGCCACGAGCCGCCCGAACCGCTGGCCGAGAGCGGGCGGGGGCTCTTCATCGTCCGCGCCCTAACCCAGCAATTGCTGGTCGAGCGTCGCGACCCCGGCATCGAGGCGGTCGCTTGGCTTCCCATCCGGCGCCGAGCGAGCTAGAGTCTAACGCCTCCCCCGGAAAGGACCAACGGCCTTCCGGACGAACCTCGACCCGGTCGTGGGCTTTAGGTCCGCGCTTCCTATGCGTCACCCTTTTTTCTGTGGAGCGGAGCATGCCGAAACTTCACCGCGTTCTCGCGGCCATCACCACCGTCGTCCTGGGCGCCTCGCTGTCCGCCTGTTCGGGCGGCGCAATAGCGACCGTCAACGGTCAAGCTATTTCCAAGAGCGACTTCGATGCAAAACTCGAAGCATCGCCCGCCTCGAAGCAAACACTGCAGCAGATGGTTCAAGAGATGCTACTGAATCAGTACGCGGCGAAGAACAACATCGTTGTCACCGATGACGAGATCGCCAAAAAGGAAGACGACGTCAAGGCGAACTTCCCGAACGGCTCGTGGGATGACATGCTGAAGTCGCGTGGTCTCACCGAGAACGACGTGCATCAGCTGTTGAAGAATCAGATACTGATCGACAAGGCTGTCGGCAAAGACATCAAGATCGACGACGCTCAAGTGAAAGCGTACTTCGATAAGAACCACGCCTCGTTCGACAAGGCAGACGCCGTGCGCGCTCGCCATATCCTCGTGCCGGATCTCGCGACCGCAGAGAAGGTTGAAGCCTTACTCAAGGGCGGCGCCAAGTTCGAAGACGTTGCCAAGCAATACTCGACGGACCCCGGCAGCAAAGACAAAGGCGGCGAGCTCGGCTTCTTCCACCGCGGCCAGATGGTCAAGGCGTTCGAAGCGTATGCGTTCACCGGTAAGGTTAATGCGATCAGTCCGCCGATCAAGTCACCCTTCGGCTATCACATCATCCAGGTTGAAGAAAAGCAACCGGGTGAGAAGGCCACGCTCTTAAGCGCACACGACAAGATCGTCGATCTTCTCCGTGCACAACAGGAGCAGCCGCAGATCCAGACCTTCATCCAGGGCCTGCAGTCGCAAGCCAACATCGTGACGACCGACCCGGCCTACGCAGGCCTCTTCCCGTCACCAGTGCCCGTAGCCTCACCGGCCGCGAGCACCGCCCCGGCCGCCGGAGCCTCAACCGCTCCGTAAACTCGTGTCATCCTGAGGAGCGAAGCGTCTCAAAGGACACATAAAGAAAAGCCTCGGCGTTCGCGCCGGGGCTTTTCAATTTCGCGGAGAAAGCGCCGCGTGATGTTCGTCCGGATTGTGGGCCTGGGCCCCGGCGCTCCCGCGTTGCTAACTATCGGCGCGCTCGATGCGCTCGCCGCCGCAGAGCGCGTCATCTTGCTCGGCATACCTACCGATCTCGCCACCGCTCTCACGCTACGCGGCATCGCTTGCGAACGCATCGCCGGTACCGACGCCGAGTTGATCGTGCGCGGCGGTCTCGACGAAGTCGATCTCTTCGCCGCAAGCCTCGACGAACGCTCAACCGCGATCGGCGTCCTCGGCAATCCCCTCAGCGACTTTGCCGGTCTCCCACCGCTACTTCACGCACTCGACGAACGTAAGGCGACAACCGCGATCATACCCGGCGTTCCGCACGCAACGCTCTCCGCCTCGATGAGCCTCCCGCTCGTACCGTTGCCGCCCGGTTCAACGCATCATTCATTCGATAACCTCATCGAAATTATGGCTCGCTTACGGGCAGGCTGCCCCTGGGATCGCGAGCAGACGCATCGCTCGCTCGTTCCGTATCTCATCGAAGAGACGTACGAAGTCGTCGAGGCGATCGAGCAGAACGACGCAACCGCGCTCTCCGATGAACTCGGTGACCTGCTGTTGCAGATCGTCTTCCACGCACAGATCGGCACCGAGACCGGCGCGTTTACGGTTGCAGATGTCATCGACGCACTCTCGAACAAGATGATCCGCCGCCATCCGCACGTCTTCGCCGATGCCGTGATCGAAGACGTCGACGCGCAGTGGAAGAGCTGGGAACAGCTCAAATCGCAAGAGAGCGCCGGCAAGAAGCGCGCCTCCCGCCTGGACGGGATCCCGAACCATCTCGGCGCATTGCAACGCGGACAACGCATGCAAGAGAAGGCCGCCCGGGTCGGCTTCGACTGGCCCAACATCACCGGTATCCTCGATAAGATGCACGAAGAACTCGCCGAGCTCGCCGAAGCGCGCGCCGAATCATCTGATGATCACGTCCGCGAAGAACTCGGCGACGTCTTCTTCACCCTCGTCAACCTCTCTCGCGCCCTCAAGATCGACGCAGAGGGCGCGATGCGCGAAGCCAACGAAAAATTCCATCGGCGTTTCGCGTTCATGGAGCGCCGCGCCGCTGAAAGCGGCAAGACCCTCAACGACCTCTCCTTCGACGAACTCGAGGACCTGTGGCAACAAGCGAAAACGGCAGCGTAACTCTCCGCCTGCGCATGAGCGCCCATGACGCGCACTACGGCGGAAACCTCGTCGACGGCGCCAGAATGCTCGCGCTCTTCGGCGACGTCGCAACCGAACTGCTCATCCGCATGGACGGCGACGAGGGCCTCTTCGTCGCCTACGACAAGGTCGAATTTCTCGCGCCGGTCTACGCCGGCGACTACATCGAAGCAACGGGTCACATCACCAAGGTCGGCAACACCTCGCGCGCCATGTCGTTTGAAGCCAGCAAGGTGATCGTCGCCAGAACCGACATCAACGAAAGCGCCGCCGATGTATGCGAGCCGCCGATAACGGTCTGCCGCGCGAGTGGCACGTGTGTCACGCCGAAAGCAAAGAAAAGAACCTAAGCGGACCGGCTCCGTGCGATGCGAGTCGCATCAAGCAACAGTGTTTCGGATGGGCGCCTCCTGAGCTCGCCCATCCGGGGCTCGCTAGGGGCGAGTGCTCTTGGCGCTTCGCCTTCCGGGCTACGCGCCGTCGCACGCTCCCACCGAAACACCGTTGCTCGCTGCGCCTCGCATCGCACGGAGCCACTCGAAGCCTACTCTGTTAGTGGGGCGATCATTTTGGCGTGGATTCTGGGCTTCCAGATTCTTTCGTAGTATTGGAACTGTAGGATCAGGATCGCGGCGAAGCTGATCGGGTAGCCCATCCAGATTCCCGACAAGCCGAAGTGATGCATCAGCGAATATGCTGACGGCACTTCGATGCAGAGGATGGCGAAGATGCCGAAGAGCGTCGGCCATAGTACGGTGCCGCTGCCGCGCATGACGCCGCTGAGGACCGATGAGTTGCCGAAGAGCAGATAGGACCAGAGCGTGATCATCAGTAGGCCGTGCGCAATAACGACGGTGCCGGGATCGGTGATGAACCAGCCGAGGATATCGATCGAGAAGATGTAGCAGAGCGCGATGATCGCACCGGAGATGGCGTAGTTCAATATGACGCCGGAGCGGACGACGGAGCCGAGGAGATCATTGCGTTTTGCGCCGATACATTGCGCGCCGAAGATCGAGCTTGCGATGCCGACCGATATGGCGGGGAACTGCACGTAGCCGACGATCTGATTGACCGCGCCGTACGCGGCGGCGGCCGTCGCCCCATAGCGATTGACGAACGAGACGAGCACGGCCTCGGCAAGACCAACCGACATGATTTGAATGCTGGTCGGGACGCCGATGCGGATGACTTGAAGCAACAGTTTTCCATCGACAACCATGTCGCGCGCGACTTCGCGGTCGAATTTCAGCGGATGGTTCTTGACGTGCAGATAGACGATCAGTGCGGCAAACGCAATCGCTTGTGCCAGCATTCCGCCGATCGCAGCGCCTTCTATGCCCAGGGGCGCGAGTCCGTACCAACCGAGGATCAAACCGGGGACGAGGACGAGCGAGAGCAGCGTACTTCCGAGAAGAAAATAAAACGGGGTTTTCGCATCGGCGGTTCCACGTAGTGATGTGGTGTAGGCAAGATACGGAAAGAAGATGGGGCAGGCAATGAAGATGACGCGCGCATAGGTGTCGGACATATCAATGAGCGACGCGGGTGTGCCGAAGATGTGCAGCATGAACGGCGTACCGAAGTAGCCGATGAAGGCAACGATGATACCGAGGTAGAGCGATGCACCGAGCGTTGTACCGGCAATGCGTTTGACGCGATGCATATCGTTCGCACCGAAGGCTTGACCGATCAGCACCGACGAACCGCTGGCGAGGCCGAACGGCAGGGAGATGAGCAGGATGAAGACGGGTGCAATGATCGACATCGCGCCGAGTGCCGAGACGCTGATCAGGCGACCGACGTAGATCGTCGAGGCGAGTTGCGACCCGGACTGCAAGACGTTCGTCATGATCATCGGGACGAGGAAGAGCAACATCTTTCGCCACATCGGGATGCTCTCGTCAAAGATATTGACGCCGGGTCCGCGCGCTTGAGCCATAGGGGGCTTTGGTTCGCTTTCTGCAAAGAGAGAACCCACATGCGACTCGATAAGTTCATGAAGGTGGCGCGGCTTTCCAAACGGCGCAGCGAGGCGCACGATGCGCTCGAGCACGGGCGCATCACCAAGGATGGCAAAGCGCTCAAACCCGGCTATCAAGTGAAGCAAGGCGACGTGATTGCGATTGCCTATGCAACCTCGATCGTCACCGTTCGCATTCTCGACGTGCCGTTGCGCGTGACGCCGTCGGTGAAGGCCGCCGATCTCTACGAGATGCTCGATCGTCGCAAGGAAGATCCGGGCGACTGGATCTGATGGCCTCGACGCTCTCGGCCGATACCAAAGACGCACTCGCACGCGAGATGCCGAGCGCACCGCACTGCCGCGCCGCGTTGCTCGATGGCCTCTTGCTCTATGGTGCGCGCGACGACGTCTTCGTCACCGGCCGCAACGCCGTAGCGCGCCTCTTCCGCTCGTTGCTCAAGGACCGTAGCGGTGCCGCGATTCCAACACTACGCGGCGTCACTCAACGCGTAAGGGTCCCTGAGGGCATGGGCGCACCGTCCGGAAAGCCGGCGCAGAAGTGCGACCGCGCGCATGAGGCGCGGGCTGCATTTCTCGCTGCGGGTTCACTCGCCGCTGGAGCACGTGGGTATCATTTGGAGTTCGTGGTCGCCGATCGAGGGCACGCCGATCGCCTGATTCTGATGCTGCGCACACTCGGGCACGTTCCCAAGCAGATGATCCGCAAGGGCCGCATCGTGCTCTACTACAAGGACTTCGATACGATCGAAGACATCTTGACCGGCATCGGTGCGTTCGGCGCCGTTCTCAAGCTCGAGGACGTGCGCGCCATGCGTGAGACCAAGAACCGCATCCATCGGCTCGTCAATACCGAGGCTGCCAATCTCGACCGTGCCGCCGAAGCGGCAGCCGGCCAACGCGATACCATCGCCTACCTGGAGAGTGCCTACGGCCTCGCGAACCTGAGCCCCGCTCTGCGCGAGACCGCCGACCTTCGGCTCGAGTATCCCGAGGAGACGCTTGCCGAGCTAGGGCGGCGCTGCAGCCCTCCGATCGGCAAGCCGACGATGAACAGCCGCTTCGCCGCCCTGGCAGCTCTCGCGCGCCGCCTCAAGGAACCCCGCCGCCGCTCCCGGTAACAAGCGAGTCTATGCGTATCGGGATCAACGGCTTCGGCCGCATCGGAAGAAATTTCGCCAAAACCCTCATCGAGCGGCATCCGACTATCGAGATAGCCGCCGTCAACGACCTGACCAGTGCCGCAGAGTGCGCGCACCTCTTCAAATACGATTCGAACTACGGACCGTACAGTGGTAGCGTCCGCAGCGACGGCGACACCATCTTTATCGATGATCGTAAGATCAAGGTACTGGCCGAGCGCGACCCGGGAAAACTCCCGTGGAAAGACCTCGGCGTCGATGTCGTGATCGAATCGACCGGCCTGTTTACCGATGCCGCGAAAGCACGCGCGCACATCGACGGTGGCGGCGCACGTAAGGTACTGATCTCAGCGCCTGCAAAGGGCGAAGACATCACCGTCGTACTCGGCGTCAACGGCGACGACTACGATGCCGAGAAGCATCACATCATCTCGAATGCGTCGTGCACCACCAACTGTCTTGCGACCGCGGTAGCACCGATCGTCGCGAAGCTCGGCTGGGTCAAGGGCTTCATGTGTACGATCCACTCGTACACGAACGATCAGAACATTCTCGATGCGCCGCACAAGGATCTGCGTCGCGCACGCAACGCTGCAACCAACATTATTCCGACTTCGACCGGCGCTGCGAAAGCGCTCTACTTGACGATTCCGGAGATCGAGGGAACCTTCGACGGATTCGCCCTGCGCGTTCCGACGCCGACTGTCTCGATGATCTATCTTGTCGCACAAGTAAAAAAAGAGACGACCAAGGCCGAACTCAACGACATCCTTCGCGACGCCGCCAACGGTTCACTCAAAGGCTACGTCGGTTACTGCGATGAGGAGCTCGTCTCGAGCGACTTCAAGCAGTCGGAGTTCAGCTCGATCATCGACAGCAAACTCACCAACGCCAACGGCGATCTGATTCAGATTGCCGCATGGTACGACAACGAGTGGGGCTACTCGTGCCGCCTTGCGGACCTCACCGCTAAGGTTCTCGCGACACTGCCCGCGGTCTAACGATCGCGTGCAGTTCCCAACCATCGATGACCTCGATGTACGCGGCAAGCGCGTACTCGTCCGCGAAGATCTCAATGTACCGATGAAGGATGGCGCAGTCGCCGATGCAACCCGCATCGACGCTGCGCTCTCCACCCTCCGCACGCTCTCCGAGCGCGGAGCCAAGGTCGTGATTCTCTCGCACCTCGGCCGCCCGGACGGCGCCGTCAATCCAAAGTACTCGCTCCGCCCGGTCGCCGCGGAGCTTGCAGTGCATCTCGGCAAGCCGGTTGCATTCGCCGGTGATTGCGTCGGCGATGTCGCGCGCAACGCGATCGCCAAGCTTGCCGACGGCGAGCTCCTGTTGCTCGAGAACGTGCGCTTCCACGCCGGCGAAGAGCGGAACGATCCGGCCTTCGCGCGCGAACTCGCATCGCTCGGCGATTGTTATGTGAACGACGCATTCGGCACTGCGCACCGCGCCCACGCATCCACCGAAGGCGTCGCACATCTTCTTCCCCATGCTGCCGGATTGCTGATGCAAGCAGAATTGAAGGCGCTCGGCGCATTGGTCGCATCACCCGCAAAGCCATACGTCTGCGCTATCGGCGGTGCCAAAGTCAAAGACAAACTCGGCGTCTTCACCAACTTGATGGAGAAGGTCGATGCGTTCTGCATCGGCGGCGGCATGGCCAACACATTTCTCGCTGCAGGCGGTCTCAGCGTCGGTTCATCGTTGAAAGACGATGATCTCGGCCCGGCAAGCGCCATCATCGCGCTCGCGCAGAAAAACGGCGTCGCCTTGCATCTGCCGACCGACGCCGTCGTCGCACCGGCCTTCGATGCCGATGCCGACGCGCATATCGTTCCGATCAACGCCGTCGGCAGCGAGATGATTCTCGACATCGGCCCCGAGACGGCGCGGGCCTATGCGCGCACGATCGAGCGCGCTAAGACCGTCGTCTTCAACGGCCCGATGGGCGTCTACGAGAAGGCTGCATATCAAGCCGGCACGCAGGTCGTCGGCGATGCGATCGCCCGCGCTACCGCGAACGGTGCGGTGACCGTGATCGGCGGTGGCGACGCAGCCGCGGCCGCACACGCGCTTGGTTTTGCCGATAAGGTGACGCATGTAAGCACGGGCGGAGGCGCCACACTCGAGTTCCTCGAAGGCAAAACATTGCCGGGTGTTGCGGCTTTGATGTCGTGAGCGGTGTTGTCGCGGTGGCCGAGCGAAGCGAAGACATTGTTTCGGATGGGCGCCTCCTGGGCTCGCCCTTCGTGGGCTCGCTTAGGGGCGAGCGCTCTTTCGCTCCGCCTTCCGGGCTCCGCTCGGTCGCGGCGCTCCCACCGAAACAACGTCTTCGCTCCGTTCGACCAACGCAACGCATCGGCAATATCAAAGCTGCGTCGGCGGACGAGCGACCTTCGAAAAACTCTCGCACCCGTTCATTCATTGCCGTTCCTCGTTTATTTCTCAACCGTAGCGACGTATCGCTTCCTGTCATCCCGAGCGTAGCGAATGCAATGAGCGTAGTCGAGGGACAGCGCGTAGCGAACGCGGTGAGCGTAGTCGAGGGACAGCTGGAGGCTTTGCGATGAAGCATTTGATTGTGGCGAACTGGAAGATGAACATGACGGGGCCGCAGGCGAGCGCGTTTCTTGATGCGTTCCTTGATGAGCGATTTCCGGAATCGGATGTGGTGATCGCGCCTCCGTTTACCTCGGTGGCGCAGGTTGCAGCGCGTTTGCGCGGGACGAGCATTGCTGTTGCGGGGCAGAACATGCATTGGGAGCAGAGTGGTGCTTTTACCGGCGAAGTCTCGGCGCCGATGCTTCTTGATGCCGGTGCGACCTACGTTATTCTCGGGCATTCGGAACGACGACGCTTGTTCGGAGAGACCGATGCGAACGTCAACCGTAAGACGAAGACGGCGCTTACGAACGGCTTGACGCCGATCGTCTGCGTCGGTGAGTCCGAAGCACAACGCGATGCGGGCGATGCAGTCGACCATATCGTTGCGCAGACGCGCGCGGCGCTGGATGGGCTCGGGCGTGATGGCGCATCGAAAGTCGTGATGGCCTACGAGCCGCTGTGGGCAATCGGTACCGGCAAGAACTGCCATGCCGATGGCGCCGACACGGCCATGGCCGCGATTCGCGGTTGTGTTGATGGGCTCGCCGGGGTACGCATACTCTACGGTGGTAGCGTCACGCCGGAGAACGTTGCGGCTTACGCAAGCAAACCCAATATCAACGGCGGACTGATCGGCGGAGCATCGCTCGATCCGGTCGGCTTCGCCAACCTTATCCGCTCTGCATATCAAGGAAGCTAAGACTCGCATGACCGTTCGTCCCCTCGTCCTCGCCGTGCTCGACGGCTGGGGCTGCCGCGCCGATGCGCACGGCAACGCTATTCTCGCCGCAAATCTTCCGCACTGGAACGCGTACTTCGATCGCTATCCCTGGACGACGCTCGAAGCATCCGGCGAGTTCGTCGGCCTGCCCAAGGGCATCATGGGCAACAGCGAAGTTGGGCACATGAACCTCGGCTCGGGTCGCGTGGTGCCGCAAGGCGTCACCGTGATCGACGCCGATATAGCCGCGGGCTTGTTGCCGGCGAATCCGGTCTTGCAGAAAGCTTTCGAGACGGTCAAGCAACATAACGGAACGTTGCATTTTATGGGCCTACTCTCGGACGGGCAAGTTCATTCGTCAATTGCACAACTCTTCGCGCTGATCGATACCACCGTCGCGGCAAACGTTCCGTTCGTTGTCGATTGCTTTCTCGACGGGCGCGACACGCCGCCGCGTTCGGCGCAGAAATATCTCGCGCTGTTGGAGGCGCGTCTAGCGAAGGTTGGCCGTAGCGGCGCAATTGCAAGCGTGAGTGGGCGCTTCTATGCGATGGATCGCGATAATCGCGCCGAGCGGACCAAAAAGGCGTTCGATATGCTCGCACAAGGTCGGGCACCGTTCACGGCGCCAGATGCGGAGCACGCAGTTGCACAGGCGTACGCGCGCGACGAGAACGATGAGTTCGTCGAGCCGACAGTCATCGGCAGTGCTCGGCCCGTCCGCGAGAACGATGCCG
>CAJDXE010000044.1_pt1 | contig 14334 bp, 16 predicted proteins | sample 7391781 | NCBI WGS metagenome assembly CAJDXE01 (sample SAMEA7055730, study PRJEB34461) | soil metagenome | biome: terrestrial ecosystem; feature: Peninsula; material: soil | place: Antarctica | collected 2016
TGCGGCGATGGCTGCGAGATCATGTTCGCCCCGGCGCACGTGCACCTCCGGCTCGCCCGTCGTCACCGCAAGCGTCCAGCGCACGATCCCCGCGAAAGCCACCATAAGCAACGCGAGGACGATCGCCGCAATGTACCAACGCGCGCCGAACCCACCGCTAAGAATCATCAGTTCACTGCGAAACGGTGCGAACGGTGGTAAACCTGCGAGTGCCAGCCCCGCAAGTGCAAAGAGCGTCCCCGATATGGGAAGCGCGGTGACGGCGCCACGAATGCCGGAGATCTGCCGCGTGCCGAATCGAGCCGCCAGCCGACCTGCACTCAAAAAGGCGAGCGACTTCGTCGCCGCATGATTGACGGCATGAAGCAGCGCGCCGAGAACGGCTACTTTCGCGCCGAACGCGAGTCCGCAGGCGACTACACCCATGTGTTCGATGCTTGAATATGCGAGCATACGCTTGAGGTCGGTTTGCCGGAGAAGAAAGAACGCGCCGACGAAGAGCGAGAGCAAGCCGACGATGAGGAAGAGCCCCTGCGTTAGACCAACGCCGACTGCGGCGTTTGAGATCGCTGCAAATCGCAGGATGACGTAGAGCGCGTCCGAGAGCAGCACACCGGAGAGCATTGCGCTCGTCGGTGTCGGGCCCGCTCCGTGCGCGTCGGGGAACGAACGCCATCGGGATCGAGCTTGTGCGCTACGGCCATATACGATGACCATTCCGGCGAATAGTGCGCGCCGAACACGCCGACGCCGGAAGTATACAACACAACGATACCGACGAGCCCGAGGGCGAGACCGCACGAGGCAATAAGGATATACTTCCATGCTGCCTCAAGAGCATCGTCGGTGCCTTGCAACCTCACAAGCAAAGCGGCCGCGACCGTGGTCGCTTCAAGGACCACCCACAACCCGGCTACGTTCGTAATCGTCGGAACAATCGCTTCGGCGCACGCAAAAGCATTGGTCAGGGCCAAAAACTGCCGGCGATAGCGCTCGTCGTCCGAGTCGCCGATGTGTTCAACACGCACATACCACGGGACGTAGAGACCGACCGTGCCATAGACGATCGCGACCGGAAGGAGGAAGAGCGCCGACATCCCATCGACGTGACCGCCGCCGCCATGCGACACGACGAACGCTTCGATGAGGATCGCCGCCGCCGTGCCCAACCCGGCGATAGCGGTAAGCACACGTCCGATGCGCGATGGCACGAGGAGCGAAATCACTGTCGCCGCGGCGGGAATTCCAATAATGACGGCTATGAGCATATTCATCCGCGCAAATTCTGAAAGAACTCGACGGAGGCCATCGCGCGACGCGCAACCAGTGCGCGCACGAGGATCGCAAAGACGAAGACCGCTACCAGGACGTCGATGAGAAGTAAAACGCCGATGAGGAACGGCAGGCCCGGCGCGAGCGTGACTGTTCCGAAGAACAGCCCGTTCTCGATCGTGAGAAAGGCGATCACCTGCGCGAGCGCATTAGGACGTAGGATGGCGAGCAAGAAGCCGATGAATACGATCGAGAGTGCGGTTGCGAGGTCTGCCGTCGGAAGAAATGCGCCGGCGCGCACCGGTAGCTGAATCGAAAGCACGATGGAGACGCCGATCAGCGCCGCCGCCATCAGCAGCGAGAGCATCACGTTGATTCGCGCAGGCAACTCGACGCGCGTCGAAACTTTCCTGACCAGCGATTGCATGTATGCCGGCAGGAACGCGACTTTGAGTATGACGGTCAGAATAGCAAGCACCATCAGGTCAGGCTGGCCACCAAGAAAGGCGACCGCGGCACAGATGGCGGCAACCAACAGCGATTGAATCGCGTAGAGCCGGATCAACTCCGAGATGACGACCGAGCGAAACAGGGCGAGTTGCACGACCAACAGGAGCATCGCGATGCTTCCCGCCATCGCCTGCGCCATCGTGAGTTGATGCAGGCCCATCAGCCGACACCCACGGCGAACGCAAAGATCGCCAGGACAGCGAGAAGCAACCCCGAGGCGATAAACTCGGTAATCTTATACAACCGCAGCTTCGCAAACGTCGCCTCTATGCCCACCACGACGAGCCCGACAGCGAGCATCTTTGCGAACAAGAGGCCGACGGCCAGAGCAACTGATCCAATAGACCCGTCGTTCGACAAGCCCGTCGGCAGCAGGAGCACGTTGATGAAAATAACGTAAAGCAAGAATTGCTTCATCGACGAGCCCCACTTGAAGAGGCCCATCGCCGTCCCCGAATGTTCGAAATAGCGTGCGTCATCGATCATCCCGAACTCCACCGTCGCGGAGGAGCTCTCGATGGGGATGCGGCCGGTGTCCACCAGTAGCATCATGAAGAATGCGGCGGTTGCAAGGACGTGCGCCGGGCGCAACACGTTCGCAAGCGAATCGCGCAACGCCGCGTTCATCGCGTAGGGCAGATCGGTGCCGGTGATAAAGGCCACCGAGAAAAACACGAAGATGAGCGTCGGTTCAACCAGGATGCCGACCATGACCGCTCTGCTGCTCCCGATGTTCGCGTATTGCGATCCCGAATCGAGGGCGGCCAGAGCTGTCGTAAAACCCGCTAGCGCGAGAACGAACGCGCCGCCCAAGATATCGCCGTAGGTAGCACCGGGCAACGGATAGGTTGTGAGGACCGGGATCAGCAGAGCGACCGTGGCGTAGGAGGCGCACACGACGTAAGGCGCAGCCGAGAATACCCACGACGCCGGCTCAGGCTGTAGCGACTGCTTGTGAAGAAATTTCCAGATGTCTCGATACGTTTGAAATATCGATGGGCCGCGCTTCCCCGCTACGATCGATTCGAGTCGAGCGATGCAACCGGTGAGCAATGGGGAGAGGAGGAGCAACGACGCGACCTGGGCAGCCTGCACGGCGATCGGAGGCAATATCACCCCGGCGCTCTCCTTGTTTCGAATCGCGTCTCTAACACCGATCACATCCTGACAAAACTAAAGTGCGTAGTTCATGTCAGGAGTCATTGGCCTCTCGGCGGTTCGCGAAGCGAGTGCTCCGCTGGGTGAACTCCTCCACCCGTGTCTGCTAGACAGAATAATACGGCTCACGCAATCGCGCTCCCTGCCGCACTTGCGTGCATGTGGTATATAGGAGTCTAAGCACCATCGTCAAGGAGCATCGTGGAAGGTTTTACACCCGGCAAACTCCTTCGGACATTCGTCGAGGAAGGCGATCGTCACGGAATCCAGCCACTCTATACGGCGATTGTCGAGTATCTGCGCGCGAGTGGCGCCGCCGGTGCCACGGTCTTTCGTGGCGTCGAAAGCTTTGGCAGCCACCATCGCATCCACGAGCAGCGGCCCTTTTCCTGGGCCCCGAATATGCCGGTACTCATCGAAGTCGTCGACGATGCCGAGCGGATCGAACGCATCCTGCCGGGGTTGCGCGCGATGATCGGGCACGGGCTCATCACGTTTGAGGCGGTGGAATATCTCCGCCTCGGCGGAAAGGCATAGGAGCGATTATGGAGAGTACGCCCGTCACGGGAACCCTGATGCGCATCTTCGTCGACGAAAGCGAACAAAGCGGGAATCGACCGCTCTATATGGCCGTTGTCGAGAAACTACGGACGCAAGGCTTTTCGGGGGCTACGGTCTTCAAGGGCATCGAAGGCTTCGGCTCGCACCGCCAAGTCCACGCCGCGCGAGCATTCGATTTTTCGACAAACCTCCCGGTACTGATCGAAGTTGTCGAGACCGAAGAGCGGATCGCTGAAGCGATCCCACTCCTACGCGAGTTGATCTCCGAAGGGCTTATCACACTGGAGAAAGTCCAGATGATCACGATCCATAAGAGCGGCGAGTGAGCGTTAAGAGTCTCGCATTCGTACTCGTCGGCGGCGGATTCGGCGCAGTTGCCCGCTACGTGCTCGGGGCGTTCATGCTCCAGCGTATGGGCCCCGGCTTCCCTTACGGCACATTGCTCATCAACGTGCTCGGGTGCTTCGCCATCGGCATCGTTTCACAACTCTCGATCACGCGCGCACTCGGCGTAACGCCTTCTGTGCGCATCTTCCTTGCCGTAGGCGTTCTCGGCGGGTTTACAACCTTCTCGTCCTTCGCATACGAAGCCGTGACAATCGCGAGCGAGCGTGCGGCGGGAGTCGCTCTTCTCTATGTCGCGCTCAGCGTCGTCTTGGGAATGGCAGCGGCCTTTCTCGGCATCGCCATCGCCCGGCTTGCCGGCTAATAGAGTCTCATTCGACTGACGCTTGCGACGCCGGTTCAAGAGCGCTCTGCATCGAAGCGAGTTCGGTTGACCAATCGTCGAGGACACTGAGGCCGGAGTTTTCCGTTGCTCCGGGCGACTCTTCAAACAGATTGAGAACGATGTCGCGCGTTGCGGCCAGGGACGATCTGATGTACGCCCGTGTCGCTTGCCGCCACGTTTCGAGATCGCCGGATATCCCATACCGCATCTTTCCGGCAAGGCCATCGAGCTCTTGAACAAATATGCCGTCAAGTTGTCGTTCGCGAATGCGAACGCGGAGCGATCTCGGAAGACAACCTATCGCGAGTTGCAGGAGGAGTTCGAGGCCCGTCTGCGGCGCAAGCGATGGTATATAGTCGATTCGCGGGCCGGGGATGGTTATATGATATCGTTGTAACACTTCAACGGGCTGAAGATTAAGCGCATGACAACCTGCCGCTAGCGCCGCGGCTTCGATCTCGCTCAACGTTCGGCTGTACTTAGCCTCTGCGGAGGCAAGAACGCCCTTAATAACATCGATGATCTCGAGCCGCCACACATCCGCCCGCTCACGCACAAGATCCAGGAACGCCGCGCTCCGCCGGTCGGCATCCGATATACGGGCGACCGCCACGGCATGCGCGCGCAGTGCAACTTGATCGCGGGATCTGAAGCGCACGAGCTCCTCTTCGAGGCGGAGGCGAAGTGCTTTGACATCGTCATCAACGAGCAAATCAAGCGTACGGATACGATCATCGAGTACTTGTATTGCTCGTAGGGCAGCGTCGTGCGCTTGGCTGCGTTGCTCGATGGTGAGCGATTGAGCCCGCCGCCGCATATCCACGATCAAGGCAACGCGGTTGACAATCGCCAGCGCGCGCCGACGGAGCGATCGCGTGCGGGTCGCATCTCCGAGTTCGGCTACGAACGCCCGTAAACCGGAGCGGAAGGATTCAAGCCTGGGATCCGCCTCACCGCGTTGTTGCAGATCGCGTGCTTGTCGGGCACTCAGCGCGTACATCGCCGGCGTCCTGCCGAGCACGCCCGCCAAGGCCTGCCCGCTAAAGGCAAGAACTTCTTCAAGCGCATCCGAGGTATCGGCCTTATTCATAACGACAAAGAGCCGCTCCGATGACCTCGCGACATCGCGTGCAAAGGCAAGTTCTGTGGCCCCGATGGGCGGATCGGGCCCAATGACCAGGATCGCCGCGTCCGTCCGTTCCAGTGCGTCCAGTGCGAGAGCGCTATTGTGCTCCCAGATAGATCCGATGCCGGGCGTATCGTAGAGGGCTAAGCCTTCGAGGATGTGCGCTGGCCATGTGATTTCAACACGATCGACACCACGAGTATTGTTCGGGTTTTCGGCTTCGCTTACGAACTTGGAAAGTTCGTTCGGACGGATCGTTGCGATCGCCCCGCCGGTAAACCGGACTTGTAGCGCCGGTTGCACTCCATAGCGCGACACCGTTAGCACGCCGGTTACCGGGAGCGCTCCGGTCGGCATAAGATCCTCGCCAAGCAACGCGTTTATCAGCGTACTCTTCCCGCGCTTGTATTGGCCGACGACAAGAACGTTGAGATCCGCTCGCCGTTCCTGAACGGGGATCTCTCGGGCATCGGCTGCGCTCCGATGATCACCGACAGCATCGGCGATGCCGGCAAGTCGTACGCACGTTTCGTTGAGGAGATCGAGCAGAGCACCACGCTCAACCGTCATGATTTGTTCTCGTACGGCCGCGATACCGTGCCTGAAATGAAGCACCATGCGCGGCGCGCAAGCGCCGCATCATCGATCTCCTGTCGCTGATCCCTTAGAGCAAAAGCAGAAAGGTCACCCTGCTCGTCGAGTTGCCATAGGAGCGCTCCGATACGCGCTTGCGCAAGCGCAACAATCGATTCCCGTAATGTGCGAACGGCACACCCTTTGACGATCGCGTTGATGTGATACAGGCAAAAGCCCTCAACCCCCGCATAGGCGTCACGGAACGCATCGCTTCCGAGCGCAATCAGCGCGAGGTCAGCGGCTCGCGCTTGTGCGCGCCACTCCACGCGGCATACGGCGCACGGTTCCACCTCATCCGGTGCACGGGAGAGGAACGCGTCCGACCGAGGGCACCCGAGCTCTTGGTCGTGCACGACGCAAAGTACCGGGATATCCCAGTGTGCATCGCCGCTCGGGCCGGGAAGCAAAAACTGTACGCGCTTGGTCCGCGCTCGCTCCGAGGCAGCGCAAATCGAACACCCGAAGCGGAGGTCTGCCCACAGCGCATCGACGGCGGGCGACCACCACGTCGATACGATGTCGAATGCAACGGGTCCGGAATCAATCGGTACGCACGGCGGCTGTAGCGACCTGGGAAGCGCAGAACCGGTCCGTTGTAGCTCGTAAAAGTTGCGCGCGTGGGCGGGGCAGATATTTTCTTCGTCCTGTACGCGGGAGAGTGCGAGTTCAAGTGCTTCTCGCTCAACGTCGCACCACGGACAAGGCGCGGAGGGCCGCAACGCACCTTGATAGCCTGAGCGACTCTGTTGCTCGCGTGCCGCTGCACCCCCGGCATAATGAAGGACCCATCGGGCTACGAACTGAGCCGCCACCGGATCAGCGTCAATGAGCTTTCTTGCGTGCGGGCTGCAAAAGCCTCGCGCGGGCGCGACCCGACTAAGCGTAGCACCGTCGTTGTAGTTCTCGCGCGCAAGAAAGCGGCCATATACGTCCGAGCGTTCGCGCACCGCCGCGCAAACGTTGCAGTTGGCGATGGTTGCGGTACCGTTCGGGGTCGTCATTCAGGCAATCCCGGCCTCAATCTCCATGAGACGGTTATACTTCTCGGTGCGCTCGCTACGCGCCGGAGCGCCGGCCTTGAGGTAGTCGGCGCCGAGCGCAACAGCCAGGTCCGTAATGAACGCATCGCACGTTTCGCCCGAGCGATGCGATACGACGATCTTATAGCCGGCCTTTCTCGCTATGGATGCGGCCTCAATCGTCTCTGTCACGGTGCCGATCTGGTTCGGCTTTAGCAACACGGCGTTTGCTATGCCCTCCGTAATGCCGCGCTCGATGAGCCGTGCATGTGTGACGAAGATGTCATCGCCGACGATGGTTGCGCGCGCTCCAAGTTCGCGAGTCAGATGGTGCCAGCCGGGCCAATCTTCTTCACTGCAAGGATCCTCGAGTAGCACTATCGGGTATTCATCCAGCAACGCACCCCACCACGTTGTGAGCGCATCCGAATCCATCTGCAGATCAGTCTGTGGAGCATAGAGCCGGCCGTCGTAGAGTGCATTGGCCGCCGCATCAATCGCCAGGGAGACATCAGTACCCGGCCGGTAGCCGGCCGCTTCGATCGCGGCGACCAAGAGGTCGAGAGCACCGCGAACATCTGTGCCGTGATAGATAAAGCCGCCCTCGTCGCCCACACCGGTCGGCACACCAAGAGCTACGAGGTGCGTGCGAAGGGCCGCATAGATTTCGGCACCGCACCGAACGCGTTCCGCTGTTGTAGCAGGTCCATGCGGGACCAACATGCACTCCTGAATCCGCAAACCGCCGGCTGCATGCGCACCACCATTAAAGACATTCATGAGCGGCACAGGCTGCGAAGTAGCTTGCCCCGCCGCGAGATACTGCCAGAGCGCCTGTCGACTCACAGCGGCCCCCGCGCGCGCTACCGCCATCGATACCGCAACAATCGCATTGGCGCCCAGAGACGAGCGATCAGGCATACCGTCAAGCTGGATCAGGGTCTCATCAATCGCACCTTGCTCGCGCGGATCACGACCGCCCAACGCCTCGGATATCTCGTTACGAATGGAGGCGACTGCCAGGTCAACGCCAAGGCCACCGTAGCGGCTACCCCCGTCGCGACGTTCGACGCTCTCGAATAGGCCGGTCGACGCCCCTGCCGGTGCAGTTGCAGCGAACTTCATCCCGTTCGAAAGTTCGACAAATGCGCGCACCGTAGGCCGGCCACGCGAATCTAGGACGGGTAGCGCATTCACGGCGCGAATCTCGAGAGCCGCCCGCATTACCGACCATTCCATTATCGGTGCGACCTCTCTTGATGAAGATAACGACCCTTTCGGCTCTCGAGGAACAACCCGAAAGCCGGGACAGCAGCACGCAGTCGTGGATCGTCGGGACCAAGCCACAGAAAACCGCGAACAGTCTCGCTCGTAATATCCGGTTCCCAGGCTGTCGACGCCGTCACATCGGCATAAAAACAGATCTCCAGGCATATGTTTTCCCAACGATCTCCGCGCTGCTCGGCAACATATGCAATATCTGTCGGGACGATGCTATATCCGGTCTCCTCGACAACCTCGCGTACGAGTGCCGATTCGAGCGATTCGCCAAATTTGGGGCGGCCGCCCGGAAGGCTCAGTAGTTCTTCGCCGCGCTCGATCTCGCGAACCACGAGCACTTCGTCACCCGCGCGCCGAATGGCAGCGCAGACACGTACATCATGAAACGTTTCAGCCATGGTGATCCTTCTATAAGTCTGCGAGACGGCGAACGTCGCGCAAGAGTTCAACAAAGAGCCGGTCGTCAAGGGTGTGGTAATACACGTCGAGCGCGGTACCACTCTGATCCCGCACACCGAATGAGGGAACGGTCACGTGCGTACCGCCGAGTACGCGGATAGAAAACGTTCCTCGCAAGAGTTGCAATCCAAGTTCGACAGCAACGATAGCGCGATACGGAATAACGCGCGAACGGACGCCGTAGCTCGCATCGGCTCCGCTGGAAGCTTGATAGAGATAGATCAAGGCGCGATTGGTCGCAAGTACGATGGAGGCAGGCACAACCGCTCCACCCGTACGGTTGGGTCGAACGGCGAGAATCTTCTCGATCGTCTCTCCCTCAGTCATCGTATGGCGAACGGCTGATGCAAAATCTTCGCGCAAGTCCGCGAGATCAACCACCTGCGCACGACCGCCCAGGTCGGCGCCGAGCACTCCCTCGCGTGCAATAGGAGAAACGAAACGGGCGTCAGCCACGATCATCCGCCATCACCGGCGAACGAGCCGCGATACAGTCGGCGAGGCGACTGTGCGTAATCCAGCGCAACCTAATAGCAAACTCCTGTCACAACGCGTACGACAGGAGCTATCAGCCGTTTCCGGCGGTTTACGGGGAGCCCCATCCCCATGTGATTGCTTGTAGCCGCAACACCGTTCACTCCCGCTCCCTCGCTTCCTTCCCCATGAGGAGCTAGGATAAACGCGTTGAAGATGACTTGGAGCGAGGCGAAGCATATGCCGTTTTGGAAACGTCGGTTAGTAGAGCCGATACCCGAAGGTAGCCAACGGAACGCGTACGACGAATGCACGAAGCGCGTCGCCGCACTTGAGATTGAATGCAAACAGCTACGAGAACAACTGACGCAATCCGAACTTACTTTGCGAGAACGAACGGAACGCCTGTATGCAACTCAACAGGAACACTCGACCGAACATTACGGTCTCGCCGAATCGACGCGACTACTCAAGATTGAGAGGTTGCGCAACGCCGGCGCCTATGCGCAACGAGATGTTATTCTCGAACGTGCGCGCAGCATCCAGGAACGAATTCGGTTCCTCAAGGATCACTTACGTCTTTACGAGCCCGTCGACGACCTATACTTCGATGACGCCGAAATCATTCATGAGGATTCATAGCGGCACGATATGAATGCGCTGCGCAACCAATGAGAACGAGCCGCAACCTCCGCATCGTGCTTGTCGCGGAGCGACACGGAACGTTTCGCGTCGGGGGTGCACCCGGCGAACCACTTCCTACCGCGCATGTTCGCGAAGGCGAGTCCCTCCGCTACGCGGCGTCGCTGCTCGCGAGACGGATGGGCATTGATATTCGGGGATTACGGATTCTCGGCATCATCGAGCGCGAAGGTCGTAGGCCCAATGACCGTACCGTTGACCTTTACCTCTACACCACGGTCATCGCCGAACGCGAACCGACAACCGCGTGGGCAAGCCGTGCAATGCTCGCACATGACGTCCCACCGGAGATCCTTGCCGCAACAACAACGGCCGGGGCGCCGTATCTCGGCGTCGTCGCCTTCGAAAACGCTACCTAGCGATGTGTGGCGGCGTGCTGTCGTTCGTATGCGGGTACGTTTACGTGGACGGCCCACCATTGCGAGAAGGCGATCATGCCGATCATCACCACGAAGAAGGCGATCAGACCATAGCCCCAGGCGCGGCGCTTGGCGGGGGACATTCCTGAGTAGCGGCTCATGCGAGAAAGGTCATACCTCTAAAAAGGACTCGGGTTGTGGCTCCGATAGTAGCACATTATGCTTTCGAAGTTCGCCGCGTTCCTCGCGGTGTCGCTGGTCGTGTTGTCTCCCCTCGGCGTTCGTGCCGCAACCACACATGTTGCCGCGACGCCAATCACCGTCGCGGTCTATGCCGGAATGTTGCATCGTATCAATCCGCAGATGCCGTCGTGGCAGAGTCATAACCTCGCATCGCATCTTCTGCGCAATGCCGCACATTGGCGTATCGACCCGAACTTGCTGGCGGCACTGGTCACCGTTGAATCGCGCTGGCATACCTATGCGCGCTCGCGTACCGGTGCGATCGGTCTCGGCCAGTTGATGCCGGGCACCGCCGCCGGACTTCACGTGAATCCACACGATCCGATTCAGAATCTCTTCGGTTCAGCGCGTTACTTGAGCGGCCTGATTGATCGTTACCGCGGCAAACCCGACCAGTTCCGCCTCGCCTGCGCCGCCTACAACGCAGGCCCCCACGCCGTCGCGCGATTCGGTGGGATCCCGCCCTATGCGGAGACGCAGCGTTACGTCGTCAACGCTCACCAGCACACCGCGCGCACCCGCGTTGTGCGCAGCTTCGATATCGCTTGCCTTATCGCCGATCACCACGCACGCTGTAGGCGCAACGCCGATCACATGCGCCGCGTCAAGGACGAGTTTCGGCTTAGGTTTGCGACAGTCGCAATCATCCTCCGGTGCGTGCGGGCAGACGAAAAACCCCGCAAACGGACCGAGCAACGCTTCGACGCGCGCATTGACCGCCTCGACATCGGCAAGCGAGATCAACCCTCGCCCGACGCCGCTCTGGTTGCTCACGACCGCGACCGGGATACCGGCCGCACGCAACGCATCGAGCGCATAGAGCGCGCCGGCTAAGGGCACGACGCGCTCGGGATCACCGTTGTAGGGCACGTCTTCGATCAACGTCCCATCGCGATCGAAGAGCGCAGCTCCTACACCCGTGATGTTGCTTCCTCGGGGACGTAGACTTCGCTACCGAGTTCGGTGAACTCGCGCGACTTCTCGGCCATGCCGGATTCGGCGTACTCGCGTACTTCTTGCGTGATCTTCATTGAGCAGAAGTGCGGTCCGCACATCGAGCAGAAGTGCGCGACCTTCGCGCCCGGTGCCGGCAATGTTTCGTCATGAAACTCGCGTGCCGTCTCCGGGTCAAGCGCCAGGTTGAACTGATCTTCCCAGCGGAACTCGAAGCGCGCCTTGGAGAGCGTGTCGTCCCAATGACGCGCGAGCGGATGGCCCTTCGCAAGGTCAGCGGCATGCGCGGCAATCTTGTAGGCGATTACGCCGTCCTTGACGTCCTTTTTGTTCGGTAAGCCGAGATGCTCTTTCGGCGTGACGTAGCAGAGCATCGCCGTACCGAACCAGCCGATCATCGCCGCGCCGATCGCGGAAGTGATGTGATCGTAGCCGGGCGCGATGTCGGTAACGAGCGGCCCGAGCGTATAGAACGGCGCTTCGTGGCACAGCTCCAACTGCTTGTCCATGTTCTCTTTGATCAAATGCATCGGCACATGGCCGGGCCCTTCGATCATCACCTGTACGTCGTGTTTCCACGCGATCTTCGTTAGCTCACCGAGGGTCTCGAGTTCACCGAACTGCGCTTCATCGTTTGCATCGGCGAGACAACCCGGCCGCAATCCGTCGCCGAGTGAGAAGGCGATGTCGTAGGCCTTCATGATCTCGCAGATATCTTCGAAGTGCGTGTAGAGAAAGTTCTCTTTGTGATGCGAGAGGCACCACTTCGCGAGGATCGATCCGCCGCGCGAGACGATGCCGGTGATACGCTTGGCCGTCATCGGGACATATCGCAGCAGCACGCCCGCATGGATGGTGAAATAGTCAACGCCCTGCTCGGCCTGTTCGATCAGCGTGTCGCGATAGAGTTCCCAGGTAAGATCTTCCGCTTTGCCATCGACCTTCTCAAGCGCTTGATAGATCGGCACGGTACCGATCGGCACCGCCGAGTTGCGTAGAATCCACTCGCGCGTTTCGTGAATATTCTTTCCCGTGGAGAGGTCCATGACCGTGTCGGCGCCCCACTTGGTCGCCCACGTCATCTTTTCGACTTCTTCTTCGATCGTCGATGCGACCGCCGAGTTCCCGATGTTGGCGTTGATCTTTACCAGGAAGCCGCGACCGATGATCATCGGTTCACTCTCCGGGTGATTGATGTTGTTCGGGATGATCGCGCGCCCGCGTGCAACTTCATCGCGCACGAACTCGGGCTTGCAACCTTCGCGAATCGCGATGTAGCGCATCTCCGGCGTAATCTCGCCGCGACGTGCGTAATGCATTTGGCTGACGTTCTTACCGGGTGCGGCGACCCGTGCTTTCCGCTTACCGGTAAAGCGGATGGCGTCCAGCTCGGGCATCGCTTCGCGCCCCCGGCGGTAGATCGAGGTCGGCTTCTCCAGCTCGACCGTATCGCCACGATCGGCGATCCACTTTGCGCGCATCGGTTCGAGCCCGGCGCGCAGATCGACGACGACGCCGTCATCGCCATGAGGACCGCTGGTATCGTAGACGACATGCGTCGTCCCGTCCGTCAGCGCGATCTCGCGCATCGGCACGCGCAGGTCGCCCTCGCTAACATACACTTTTGCCATCGCTTGCTTCTCCCTCCCTACACCGGCATTACCCGGATCAGGTACAACGGTCGGCGGAACAGACCGCCCTCTCAGCCCGCGAACGCGAGCTCCCGTAAGCGCCTACGATTCTACGTGCCGTTGGAGAGTACCCCGATATCGAACCAGGCCCTTGCCGCTGTACCGCCCCCGGCGCATGAACCTCCTACGGCGGGCCGCTGCTCTGCGGTGGGATCGTCGCATTGATTGTGACGATGCGCCCACTGCTGTCGGTAATCGTCACGGTTGCAGCACCGACCGCCGACGACTCGATCTCGATGATACGCGGGAAGTTTTGCTCCGGCGTGCATGCGAGTGTGGTCGTGCATGAAACGGTGAATGTCTGTGACGCTGTTCCGCCCACGATTCCGACGACGCCGGTAGATCCGACCGGCGTGCTGTCGAGATTCGAATATGCGTTCCATGTGTCGGTTATGATCATGCGGCTTAACTGTTGCGCGTTAGAACCCTCGCAGAGCGCCCAGGGCTGACCTGCGCCATCATACGCGACGCCTTCACAATCCCCGTACGGCGTGGACATGGGAATCGTCGAGGTGAGATGCACCTTCGAATGGAGCCGGGCATGACGATGTGAAGCGCTACGCGGGTTGGAGTGACCCGCCTGATCCATGAAACCGACAATCGGAACGAACGTCGAGAGCGCGGGCGTCGCCGGATTATAGATGGCGAGACCGCCGCGCTCTACGTCGCTGATCGCGATCGGTGCGTTCGCGCCGGTCGCGGCGGCGTCGATCGCGGTGCCTTGGAGGTCCTTCCACAGCGCGATCGAGGTCGTTACCGAGTTCGTGCCGCGTGGGATCATCTCGAGAACTCCGTTAAAGTACTCCGTATCCTCGGAGACTGCCACGATATTCCCGGCTCCGTCATGCCCGATCGCGAACGGCTCGGTCGTAAGCTGAGAAGTATCGGCAAAGCCGGAGGAGGTGTAGCGGTTGATCGCGTTGTCCCACGTGTCCGTAACGAACGTGTTATCGACATCGAGGTCCGAGACGATCCTGTCCTGGTCACTTGAGTCGGGCAACTGCGTATACTCCGGCGTCGGAGTGCCCACCGCGCATGGCCCGTTGACATCGAGCGAACCGATAAAGCCTTGATTGAGGAACCACAGCCGATGATTGACGTCCATCGACATGGCGCCGGGATCAGAGTATCCGGCCGTCGGTACCGGCACGGGATACTG
>CAJDXE010000042.1_pt1 | contig 13988 bp, 12 predicted proteins | sample 7391781 | NCBI WGS metagenome assembly CAJDXE01 (sample SAMEA7055730, study PRJEB34461) | soil metagenome | biome: terrestrial ecosystem; feature: Peninsula; material: soil | place: Antarctica | collected 2016
CCCGTCGTCGGTGCCGGCCCAGAGGAGCTTCGCATTGAGCGGTGATGGTGCAACGCTATAGACGACGCCGCGACGGGTGATGCCGAGGTTGTCGGCCGCAGCTGATGCATCGAGATTGCTCGGTACGCCCGCGTTCGGGCGCGTAAGATCGGGACTGATGATCTGCCACGAACGGCCCTTGTCGCGCGAGCGAAAGACCTGTTGGTGCGTCGCATAGAGTGCGCGATCGACCGGTGAGAACGTGATCGGCAACGTCCAGGTGCTGCGCCACAACGTCTCGGGGTACCCGGTAGTTGCGTCGTTGACGCGCTCCGCACCGGTGTTGATATCTTCATCGATGCCCGTGCTTCCGATGACTCGCCCTACCTCGACGGGGTCGGCAGCGATGCTGCCGCTCTCACCACCGGCATCGATCGGTTGCCAATCGAATTGCGTTATGCCGGCATGTTTGCTACGGCTTGGCACGGCGATTGCGCCGGAATCCTGTTGCGCGCCGTAGAGCCAGTACGGGAAGCGGTTATCGACGGCGACGTGATAGAACTGCGCCGTCGGCTGGTTGTACCACGAACTCCACGTCTGCGCATCATCGACGCTGATGACGACTCCTTGGTCGCTGGCGAGTTCCATCCGCGCCGAGTTTTGCGGATCGATCCAGAGCGTGTGGTAATCGTCGCCGCCCGGCGAACCTTTGATCGCGACGAACGAAGCGCCACCATCGGTGGAGCGATACGTTGCGGTATCCATCACGTAGACGATGTCGGCGTTGTTCGGATCGGCGGTGATACCGCCGAAGTACCAGCCGCGCTGCCACAAGCGAACTTGTTTACGGCCGCCATCCATGAACTTCCAGGTTGCGCCGCTATCGTCGGAGCGATAGATGCCGCCGGTGGCGATGTCCGTGCCGGTATCGACGAAGGCATAGATGCGCTTCGGATTTGCGGCGGAGATCGTGAGCCCCGTGCGCCCTACCTGTTTCGGCAAACCATTGGTGAACTGCGACCAGGTCGTGCCACCGTCGTGCGTGACATAGATGCCACTACCCGGCCCATTGCTCGGCGGATAGACATTCCACGGCGGACGACGCGTCTGCCATAGCGATGCGTAGACCGTATTCGGATCACTCGGGTCCATCGCAAGATCGATCGCGCCGGTGTCGACATTCTTGAAGAGTACCTTGCTCCAACTCGCGCCGCCGTCGGTCGTCTTGAATACGCCGCGCTCCGCGTTTGGACCGTACTGGTGGCCGAGCGCCGCAACGTACGCCGTCTTCGCGTCGTGTGGATCGACGACGATCTTGCCGATCTGCTCACTGTCGTTCAAACCGGAATGCTTCCAGGTTGCACCGGCGTCGGTCGAGACGTACATCCCGTTCCCGGCGGCGATATCGGAGCGCATATCGGCCTCGCCGCTACCGACGTAGATCACGTTCGGATCGCTCGGTGCAACCGCGATCGCTCCGATCGAGCCGATCGGCTCTTTATCGAAGATCGGGCTCCAGGTGCGGCCGGCGTTCTCGGTTTTCCATATGCCGCCGTTGACGGCGCCGAAATAGAAGAGGTTCGGATTGCCTGGTACGCCTGCTACCGCGAGCGCGCGGCCACCGCGGGTGGGGCCGACCAGGCGCCAATGCAGCCCGCCAAAGAGCGAGGGATTGACGGTTGGAGTTGCGCCGAGCAACGCAAGAAGAAGGACGATACCAAAGGAGCGCTTCATGCACCCTCCTTCAGCATCGCCCGGCGATATGCTCCTAGGCCCTCAAGTCACCGCTTTTCTCAGACCTTTACGTGGAGGCGCGAGCGGGCACCGGAGTAGCGTGGTAAGTACGATGACTTCGGCAAATCAATCTTTACCGGGAGCGCAGCTCGACTCAGCCAAGATGCCTGGTCACTGGCTTCTCGCACGCTTAGGGAAACGGGTCCTGCGCCCAGGCGGACTCCAGCTGACAAAGCGCATGCTCGCTGCATTGGACATCTCCGCCGCCGACAACGTCATCGAGTTTGCGCCGGGCCTCGGCGTCACCGCCGATTTGATTCTCGCGAACCACCCGCACAGCTACGTTGCTGTGGAACGAGATGAATCGGCCGCGCGAGCGCTACGCCAACGCATCGGGGCCGCAAACAGAGGCGTCGTTACCTCGAACGCTGATGCCTCAACCCTCGAAGATGGCTGTGCGACGGTCGTTTGCGGTGAAGCAATGCTCTCGATGCAGACCGAGGCGACAAAGCGGAGCATCGTAGCCGAGGCCTTTCGCCTTCTTCAGCCGGGCGGACGCTTTGCGGTCCACGAGCTGTCGCTGATTCCTGACGATATCCCGCCCGCACTCGCCGATCGTATTCTCGCAGAGCTCTCTTCGAGCATCCACGTCGGGGCGCGACCTGCCACTGCGGCCGAGTGGCATCGTGTGCTTTCGGAGGCGGGATTTACCATAGAGCAATCCTTCGCTGCACCGATGCACCTGTTACATATTTCCCGGCTGCTCGAAGACGAGGGCCTGCTGCGGTCGGTGCGCTTTCTCTTCAACGTCGCGAAGGATCGCGCGGCACGCCGACGTGTACCCATCGAGGGACTGGCTTACTTACCAGCCGCCTCCGCCGCCGCCGTCACCACCGCCGAAGTCCCCGCCGCCGCCGCCACCCCAGCCGCCGCCGCCCCAATCAGAGCCACCGCCGCCGCCGATTTGGCCCGCGTCGCCGGTCCAGCCGCCACCGTCGGTGTTCCCACCGCCGCCGGCACCACCGTCGTTACCACCGCCACCGATGTTGTTCATGCCACCGCCGCCGCCGAACATCTGGTTGCCGAGCCAGGCACCGCCGAGACCGCCGACCAGGCCGGTCCAGAAACCGTTCCCGCCGCCACCGTAGCCGCCGCCATACCCGCCGCCACCGTAGCCGCCCATCGGCATGCCGGGGCCGGGAGCCCCACCTTGCGGCGGGCCGTAGTAGCGCGGACGGAAGATTGTGCGGACGATAAAGAATCCGACGATGAGGATGATCAACCAGGACACGTGAAAACCTCCGAAGCTGTTAGAGCCGGAATGTGAGCGACTCGACGATGCCTGCGTCGCTGCTCCGCCTGCGCTGCTCAGGTGCGAGCGATAGATGTTGAGGACGTCGTTGACGCCGGCGTTCAGTGCACCGTCGTTGTTGCCGGCTTTGATCTGGTCGCCGATGTCGCCCGCGATCGATGATGCGGTCTGCGAGGTGATCCAACCGGCTTGCTGTGCGGAGCGATCGGCGAGTACGTAGATCTTGTGCTGCGCTTGCGCAACATAGATCAGTGTACCGTCGATCGCTTGTGACGTGAACGCTGCATCGGCGGCTTGATCGACCGTCTGCCCTGCGGTCAACGACGGCACCGTGATGACGACGACTTCGAAGCGCCGTCCTGGACGAACGGCGCGGCCGCAAGCGCCGGCGCGGTGATCAGAAGAGCGAGGGCGGGCACGAGCGCGCCGAACAAGCGTTTCATCGGTGAATCAGGGCTCCTTTGACCGGTACTACTGTCGACGGGGGTGGCGTGTTTCTATTTACCGCCGAAGACGAAGAGCATGCCGATACCGCTGAGGCCAAAGACTACGATGAGTGCCCAGACCCCGAGGCGCACCCATTTGGGGAGGCCTTCGGCGGTGGTGGCAGCGTTATACTCGGCCGGACGGCGACGAGCTGTCATGAACAGGACTCCTTAGATGGGTGTTTCGGTGGATTGAGCCGGCCGGACGGGCGCCTCGGACCAGAGCCGTTCCAGATTATAGAACGTGCGTTGTTCGGGTGTGAAGATATGAACGATCACCGACCCGATATCGAGCAGGATCCAGTTGCCGTCGGCGTAGCCTTCTTTGCGTACGACCCGGTCGCCGCTCGCCTTAACCGACTCGTCGATCGCATCGGCGATCGCGCGGGTCTGAATCTTCGACCGGCCGGTGACCAGCACGAACGTATCCGCTAGGATCGTCCGCGAGCCAACCTCGATCTCGGTATATTCTTCGCCTTTTTTGTCGAGCGCGGCCTCGCGCACGATTTCGATCAGTTCGGGCAGTCTACATCTCCTCCAAATTCAGGCCGAACGCTCGGCCGGCCGCCACCGTTTGCGGTGCAACGGCGAGTCCTTGTTTCTGCAAGTACCGCACGGAAGCCTCAATCGTGGCCCGCATTGCGGCCGGAATATTCTGCATGGCCAGAACGACGAGTTCCGCGCGCCCCTCAAACGAGCGCCCCGGTTCCAATCCGTCGGCTAAATAGACGACGCAGTCCAGCGGGCTCATCTCCGCCGCTCCGACGGTGTGCTTGGCGATCGCCGAGAGCACGGCGAGGTCGGTAATCCCGAATTGCTCTGCAGCTAGCTCTGCCCCCAAGCGAGCGTGAAGTACGATCGGGTTTGCTTCTTCGAAGGCGTCGATCGGCATCGCTCGGATACGACACTCGAAGAGCAGGCGCTCGCTCGAATAAAGTCGCGCGAGATCATGCAACAGGCCGGCGGTGCGTGCCGGTTGGCGTTCCAGGCCGTGTGCGTCGGCGAGGTTCTCGGCTAGCCTGGCGACGCGAATCGTATGCGCGTAGCGATGCTCTTGCTTCAGGTGCGCACGCACGCGCCGCGCCATCGCTAGGTAGCTCAGGTGCCGCTTCCGCTAACGATGAACGGTTGGCGCTCGAAGTAGATGCTCGGCGCGGCAGCACCGTTACGCGTTGCCGGGACGAAGCTGCTACCGCGCGCGATTGCCACAGCGATGTTGTCGAGGTCGTTCGATCCGCTCGATATGAAGATCTTTGCGTTGCTCACGCTTCCGGTCGCGGTGACGGCGATGCGTACGTAGGCCGTGCCGGTGTTGGTACTGCTGAAGTCGGCGCTACCGAGTTGGCGCAGCGACGGTGCCTTGAAAACGTCGGGAGCCGGTTCGTGCGGGATTACTCCGGCACGGCCGAGCGCGGTGCGCATGCCCCAAAACATCTCGCGTAGCGGGCCACCCTTCGCATCGAAAAGGAGGACGGCTTCGCGATCTCCGTCGAGCGTGTAACCGCGGAAACTCGCCTGCCCGTCGCCGTCAGGGAATGCGCCGGCGCCTTCGAACTCCGGCGCGCCGAAAAGCGCATCGGCGTCGGCGGCATGCGCGCTGCCGAACGTGAGCGATGCGCCGCTCTGCAGCGGCATCGTCAGTTCGGGTCCCACCGTTGCGCCGCGCGCAAGAACGTCGAGCATCTCGATCGCGCCGTCGTCATTGGTGGTGACGCGCGTGGTTACGTTAATGCCTCCGCTTCGCCGATGCCAGGTCCAGATTTGCCCGACATCGCTGGTGTGAACCTCGGGTTTCTCGCTCGAGCCGATATAATCAGCGATGCTCGAACCCAGGGTGAGGCCGTAGAACCTATCGGTTCCGCGCGCGCCCAACGCCAGCAACGCTAACGCAGCTACGAGCGCAAAGCGTTTCACGAACCGCCGGTGATCGCGCGCATGCGATTCGCAAAGAGTGGGCTTCGCAGGTCGCCGGCCCACATCACCAAAGCGTTCTCGTTGTTGTCGCTGTAGTACGCGCGTCGCGTTGCCACCGTTGCGAAACCATACTTCCGGTAGAGTCTTTGCGCTACGGTATTGGACTCGCGCACCTCGAGGGTCATCCAGGCGGCCCCGCGCGCGATTGCTTCGCCGATAAGTCGCGCGAGCAGGACGTCGCCGAACTTACGTCCGCGGTGTTCTTTATCTACGGCAATCGTCGTCACGTGCGAATCTTCCATCACCACCCAGATGCCGCCGTAGGCAACCGTCTTGTCGTCGAGTTTTGCGACGTAATAGTGCGCGCTACGGTTGCTGTGGAGTTCGTTGTAGAATGCGTCGGATGGCCAAACCGTACTAAACGAGGCCGCTTCGATCTCGCGCACCGCGGCGATCTCCGCCGGCGTCATCCTCTCGATAACAAAGCCTGCGAGGTCCAGTATCATCGCAGTTTGGGAATCTTTACTGCGGGGCTCTCCCCGTAGTCGGCGCGGATCTCGTGCGGCGATGCTGCTGGCGCGCGCGAAGCCGCGATTCGCGCGATGGCGGCGGCGGGCGGGGTAACGAGCGGCGGCATCGGTTCCACAGTGATACCGCGTTCGCCGAGCGCGTCGCGCACGTCCTGTGCGGTGTCGCCGATGATCACGAACGTTGTGGATCCGTCGGACGGAAGCACCGCGTCGAGGACCTCGACGATCGGCCCCGATGCGCGGGCGACGTGATCGCCGTCGCGATAGCGCGCCGAGATCACCCCGGAGCGCCCGCGAACAATGCCGAGCACGCGCTCGGCGTCGTAATCGAGCTCTTGCGCATCGAACGACGAGACGCCCACGAGCGGCAGCCTCCACGCGAACGCCAGCGCTTTTGCATACGAGATGGCAATGCGCAAGCCGGTGAAGCCGCCGGGACCCACACCGATACCGATGCGCTCGATTTGGGAGGAGGTGATGCCTTCGTCTCGCATCGCACGCGCGATCGCGTCGAGCCCCTCTTCCAAAGCGACGTTGCCCTCGCGGACGACCGCACCGGTGCTCCCGTCGCGCAAGATGGCGGCGGAGAACGATCCGAGCGCGCCGTCGATGCCGAGGACGATCATCGCACGGTCACCACGCGTGGCTCGTCGCCGGCGCCGGCAAACGCGATCTCACGATGTCCGGCAGGCAGAAGCTGGGGCGCATTACGCCACCACTCGACGAAGACGATCGAGGTCCCGTCGAAGGCCTCCTCCAGGCCGAGCTCGGGAAGTTCGCTAGGATCGTCGACCCGGTAGAGATCGAGGTGGTCGATGGGAGGCGTCCCGGCATAGCGATGCCAAAAGGTGAAGGTCGGGCTTGAGGTCGGGTCGTCGCCGTGCAACGCCCGGACGATCGCTCGGACGAAGGTCGTCTTGCCCGCGCCAAGGGGGCCGGTGAGCCCGATGGCGTCGCCCGGCCGGAGCCCCTGCGCGTATTCGGCGGCAAAAGCTTCGAGGGCGGCAAGGTCCTGCAAGGTACGAACGTTTTCGGGCATGCTGAATGGAGTGTACCATGACCGAGCCCCCGGGAAAAAACGGCCCATTTAACGAAGAGAAACGGGTCGGCCCTTAACCCGGGCCCTGCCTTGTTCTTGCCCCGGAGACGTAGTTGAATAACGACATCATCAGTGCGGTAAACGTCGAAGATGAGATGCGCGAGAGTTACCTCTCGTATGCGATGTCCGTCATCGCTTCGCGCGCTTTGCCCGACGTTCGCGACGGCCTCAAGCCGGTCCAGCGCCGCATTCTCTACGCCATGCGCGACATGGGTATGGACCCAGGCAAGCAGCACCGCAAATGCGCCGGTATCATCGGCGAAGTCCTCAAGCAGTACCACCCACACGGCGACTCGTCGGTCTACGACGCGCTCGTCCGCATGGCGCAAGATTTCACCCTGCGTTATCCGCTGGTCGATGGCCACGGTAACTTCGGCTCGATCGATCCGGACCGGCCGGCTGCCTACCGTTACACGGAAGCTCGTCTCGCGCGCATCGCGATGGACGTGCTGGCCGACATGGAGAAAGACACCGTCCCGTTCGTCCCCAACTTCGATAACCAGGGCGTCGAACCGACCGTGCTCCCGGGCCGCCTCCCGCAACTCTTGCTCAACGGCTCGAGCGGCATCGCGGTCGGCATGGCAACCAATATCCCGCCGCACAATTTGAATGAGATCGCCGACGCCATCGTCGCGGTCATCGACGATGAGAACATCGACGACGATAAGCTCTGCGACATCGTTAAGGGTCCCGACTTCCCGACCGGTGGCACCATCTTGGGCGAAAACGCGATCCGCGAAGCCTACAAGACGGGCCGCGGCTCCATCGCGATTCGCGGCAAGGCCGAGATCATCGAGGAGAAGGGCAAGTTCAAGATCATCATCACCGAGATTCCGTACCAGGTTTATAAGGGACGGATCGTCGAGGCGATTGCGGAAGCGCACGCGGAGAAGCGCATCCAAGGCATCACTCGCTTGGATGACGAGTCGAATCGTAAGGGCATGCGCGTCGTCGTTGAGCTGCATCGCAGCGCGACACCGAAGGTCGTCCTCAATCAGCTCTTCAAGCACACGCCGCTGCAGTCGTCGTTCGGCTTCAACATGCTGGCGCTGGTGCCGGTTGGTGAGCCTCGCGCCGACGGTACGGTCGCGATCGAACCGCAGGTGCTCACACTCAAGCAGTTGATCGGGCACTACATCACGCATCGTCGCGATGTCGTCACCAAGCGTACGCAATACGAGTTGCGGAAAGCGCAAGAACGTGCCCACCTGCTCGAAGGCTACCGCATCGCCCTCGACAACATCGACGAAGTCATCGCAATCGTTCGCGGCAGCGAGACGACCGATGAAGCCAAGACGACGCTCTCGGCACGCTTCGGTCTCTCCGATATCCAAGCCCAAGCGATCGTGGACATGCGTCTGCGCACGCTCGTCGGCATGGAACGCAAGAAGATCGAGGACGAGTACAACGAGCTGATCAAACTGATCGCCGAACTTGAAGATATCTTGGCGAACCCGCGTCGCGTCGGCGCCATTGTGAAAGACGAAACGATCGACCTCAAGCGCCGCTTCGGCGACGAGCGTCGTACCACGATCGAGCCAGCCGAAGGCGAGATCGCGATGGAGCAGTTGATCCCGAATATCGACGTCGTCGTGCAGTACACCGAGGGCGGCTACATCAAGCGCGTTCCGGTGGAGACGTTCCGCACGCAGAGCCGCGGCGGCCGCGGTGTCGTCCTCGCCACCAAGCGCGAAGATGTTGTGCGCAATCTCTTCAGTACGAAGGCGCACGATCACGTACTCTTCTTTACGAGTAAGGGTCGCGTCTATCGTCTGCGCGCATACGAGATCCCCGATACCACGCGTCAGGCGCGCGGTACGGCATTGGTGAATCTGTTGACGTTGCCGCCGGGCGAGGGCGTCACCGCGGTCTTCCCGATCGACAACTTCGCCGGCGAGAAGTATCTCGTGATGGTCACCCGCAAGGGCGTCATCAAGAAGACCAAGCTGGAAGAGTTTGCCAACGTCCGCCGCAACGGTCTCAACGCCATCGGCTTGGACGAAGGCGACGATCTGCTCGCGGTCGATCTCTCCGACGGTTCACGCGATATCATTCTGGGCAGCCAGAACGGTATGGCCGTCCACTTCAACGAGAAGAACGTACGCCCGATGGGCCGCAACGCACGCGGCGTCAAGGCGATGACCTTAGAGAAGGGCGACACCATCGTCGCTATGGACATCCTCGAAGACGATCGCAAGGAAGTCTTGCTCGTCACCTCGCTCGCATACGGTAAACGTACGCCGATCGAAGACTATCGCCACACCTCGCGTGGTGGCAAGGGCGTGAAGGCGTTCGCGCGTCAACGCGACGACATCGGCAAGGTCGTCGATCAGATCCTGGTCGCACCGGATGACGAGTTGATGATGATCACCTCGGGCAACCAAACGATCCGCATCAAGGTCTCGGAGATTCGCAAGACCGGACGTGACGCGAAGGGTGTTCGTCTCCAACGCCTCGGCGACGGCGACGAAGTCATCGCCATCACCAACATCGGCAAGCAGAGCGATCTGCTCACCGAGATCACCGGCGAGCCCACGCAACCCGAACTGTAATGTCATCCTGAGGAGCGAGCGCAGCGAGCGTCTCGAAGGGCTGCCGAGCGCAACCCTTACTCCTCAGGCAGTGGTCTTAAGTAACACACAAGGAGAGAATCGAACCACATGAGCGCACTTCCTGACGTTACCCAGGCCAACTTTCAGGCCGAGGTTTTACAGAACGACCAACCGGTGTTGGTGGACTTTTGGGCGCCCTGGTGCGGCCCGTGTAAGATGCTTGCGCCCGTCGTCGAGAAGATCGCTGCGGCAAACGACGGCAAGGCGAAGTTCGTCAAACTCAATACCGACGAGAACCCGGCGCTTGCCGGTCAGTTCCAAGTCTCCGGTATTCCGTGCCTGATTCTCTTCAAGGGTGGTCAGGTCGTCGATCGCATCGTCGGATACGTGCCGGAAGGCACGATCAACTCGATGCTTGCGAAACACGTCGCCTAAGAGGCGATGATGGAAGACGCGCGGCGGGAGATCCCGCCGGTCAACGCTCTTCTCGAACATCCCGCGATCGCGCCCTACGAGCATCTCGTGGGGCGCGAAACGTTGCGCCGGGCGATTGCGAACGCACTCGATCGCATACGCGCCTCCGGCTTGGTTCCCCCGACCGAGCTGCTCGCCTCGGAGATCGCCGATTCCGTCGAACGCGATGCGGCGACGCGCCTGCTACCGGTCGTCAACGCGACAGGCGTCTTGCTGCACACGAATCTTGGTCGTGCTCCGCTCGCCGAACACGCGCTCGCTGTTGCATACGAGATCGGTGCGGGCTATAGCGACCTCGAATACGATTTGATCGGGGGGCGGCGCGGTTCGCGCTATGCTCATGCGAGTGCGCTCCTTTGCGAGCTAACCGGCGCGGCCGATGCACTGGTCGTCAACAATAACGCCGCCGCACTGTTGCTGATTCTCGATACCTTCGCACGCGGGCGCGAGGTGATCGTCGCTCGTGGGCAACAGATCGAGATCGGTGGCGGCTTTCGCCTCCCCGACGTCCTTGCTCGCAGTGGTGCAGCCTTGATCGACATCGGCACAGCGAATAAGACCTACGTAGCCGATTACGAACGCGCGCTCTCTCCGCAGACCGGCTTGTTGTTGCGTGCGCATCCCTCGAACTATCGGATCGAAGGCTTCGTACGCGAAGTCTCCGGCGCAGAACTCTCTGCGCTGGGTAAGCGCGCCGGTGTTCCGGTCGTCGAGGATCTCGGATCGGGCGCACTCTGTGATCTCGCCGAATACGGTCTACCGCACGAACGAACCGTTGGGGAAGCGATTGCCGACGGCACCGATCTCGTCGCTTTTTCCGGCGACAAGTTGCTTGGTGGACCGCAATGCGGCATCATCGTCGGCGGTTCCGCCGCCATCGCGCGCTTGCGTGCAAACCCGCTGCTGCGTGCTCTGCGTACCGACAAGATTACGCTCGCGTTGCTGGCCGGAACGTTGCGCCTGCATCGGACCCGCGAATCGCGCGAGCGGATCCCGTTTTATGCGATGCTAGCAACCGATATCGACGATTTGCACGCGCGCGCCGGGCGGTATGTTGAATCGGTCGAAGGCGCTCGTATCGAAGCGTCGCTCGCATACGTCGGAGGCGGTTCGTTGCCACAGGCCTCGCTCCCATCGGTGGCGATTGCCTTCCACACGTTGCATGCCGATGCACTTGCCGAGCGGCTACGCCGCGGGCGTCCGCCGATCATTCCGCGCATAAGCGACGGTAGTGTTATGATCGATTTACGGACGATTGCTCCGGCGCAGGACGCAGAAGTGATCTCCGCTCTGCACGCGATCGCGGGGTAGCCCGTGCACATCATCGGAACCGCGGGTCACGTTGACCACGGGAAGTCGTCGCTTGTCCGCGCCTTAACCGGGACCGACCCGGATCGACTCCCGGAAGAGCGCGCTCGCGGTATGACCATCGATCTCGGTTTCGCGCGTTTTTGCAGTGAGGGCATCGAAGCCGGGATCGTCGATGTCCCCGGGCATGAGAAGTTCGTTCACAACATGTTGGCCGGTGCAGCCGGAGTCGACTTGCTGTTGCTGGTCGTTGCTCTCGACGACGGCGCGATGCCGCAGACGTTCGAGCATCTCCAGGCGCTACGTTACCTGAATGTTCGCGATGTGATCGTGGCCGCGACAAAAGCCGATCTCCTGGACGATGCGACGCGAGCGAAGGCGCTCGATGTGCTCCGCCTCGCACTTCACGGCACCATCGCTGCCGACGCACCGTTTTACTCGGTCTCGAACACGACCGGCGAAGGTATAGGCGTCCTGCGTGAAGCCCTCGCGAGCGCGTTACGCGCTCTCCCCGCACGTGATGCGAGCGCACCCGCATATCTTCCGATCGACCGTGTCTTCGTGCTACCCGGGATCGGCACGGTCGTCACCGGGACGTTGATGCAGGGGACGTTGCACGCGGGCGCTACGGTGACGATCTCGCCATCGCAGACACGGGCGAAAGCGCGCGCCCTCCATGTCTTCGATGTAGAGGTCGCATCGGCGACGCCCGGGTCGCGGGTTGCGGTGAATATCGCCTCGCTCGATGCGTCCTTGCTCCATCGTGGCGACGTCGTTACTGATGGCGCAACGCCGGCACGCGATGCCTTCGACGTGCTCTTTATCCCTGAACCCGATGCGATCGCGAAGCTTAAACGGCGCATGCCGGTACGCGTTCACCTCGGTACGGCAGAGCTCATCGGTACGCTCGTCTTCGACGCGCTTCCCACGTCGGTCGAGGGGCTGCGTGCGCGCCTACATCTTCGCACGTCCGTACTTGCCTTTCCCGGCGCGCACTTTGTGGTACGTGGCCTCACGCCGAAACGCATCCTTGGCGGCGGCACCGTCGATCCCGGAGTAGGTGGCGTTCGCGAAGCGCTCCGCGCCGCCGGCGCGAACCCGCAGACTGCCGACGCCATCGGCGCGGCATCGAACCTCCATGCGGACGATGCCCGGGCTACGCTCGAAACCATGGTTGCGAGTGGCGCCGCTCTACGCGTGAATCGACCCGAAGCGTTTCTTGATGCCGACGAAGCGGGAGGTATTCTGGCGCTCATTCGCGATACGCTCGCTGCCCGCGAGACGTCCGAGCCCTGGGCAATGGGGGCGACGCCGCTCGCGCTTTCGCGAGAACTGAAGGTCGCCGAGGCGCTCTTGGTGCGTCTTATGTCGGCATTCGTTGAGCGCGGTGACCTCGTGCGACGTGCCGGATACTATGCAACCGTAGGTTTTGTGCCCGCCCTAACACCGGGGCAACAATTGTTTTTCGACGAGCTTCCCCCGATCGATCCGGCGGCGCCACTGCGACCCATCGGCTGGGAGGTGGTCGCGACGCAGATGCGGTTGTCGCATGTGCCTGGAATCACGCGCGCATTCGACATGCTCGAGGCAGCCGGCAGATTTGTTCGTATCGGCGACGACTGCTATCGGGGAACGCAGGTTGCCGAGATCTGCACGCGCGTACAGACGTACCTTTTGGACTATCCGACGATGACGGCATCCGCATTTCGCGATCTCATCGGCACCTCGCGCAAATATGCAATGCCGCTCCTGGAGTGGCTCGATGCGCATGGCATCACCGTACGGGTCGGTGACGAACGCGTACTGCGAAGTACAGGCGGCGAGCCTCGCCCCGCCTAACCACCCGGAAAAGGGGGGCTACGCGTTGCTCGACGTCACGACCTTACCGAAGGCCGAACTTCACTTGCATATCGAGGGGACGTTTGAGCCCGAGCTGATCTTTGAGATCGGCGCGCGCAACGGTGTGACCGTGCCGTATCCCGATGTCGAAGCGCTGCGCGAAGCCTACAATTTTACCGATCTGCAGTCGTTCCTCAACCTCTATTACGCCGGCATGAACGTGCTGCGTGAAGAACGCGACTACTACGACCTCACGACGGCATATCTGCGTCGTGCAAAGACGCAAGGCGTTCGTCATGCCGAGATATTCTTTGATCCGCAGGCGCACACTGACCGTGGCGTTGCTTTCGCTACCGTTATCGACGGCATTTGGCGGGCACTTCGAGATGGCGAGCGCGATCTCGGCATCACCTCGCACGTGATCATGTGCTTTCTGCGTGATCTCTCCGCTGAGTCTGCGATGGCGACGCTCAAGACGGCGCTGGCGCATCGCGACAAGATCATCGCGATCGGTTTGGACTCAGCGGAAGTGGGTAACCCACCATCGAAGTTCGCCGCGGTTTTCGATCACGCGCGAGCTGAAGGCTTTCTTACCGTCGCGCATGCCGGCGAAGAAGGGCCACCGTCGTATGTGTGGGAGGCGCTCGATCTGTTGAAGGTCTCGCGCGTAGATCACGGCGTGCGCTGTATGGAGGACCCGAAACTGGTTGAGCGGCTCGTGCGGCAACGCATCCCCTTGACCGTATGCCCACTTTCGAATCT
>CAJDXE010000028.1_pt1 | contig 13891 bp, 11 predicted proteins | sample 7391781 | NCBI WGS metagenome assembly CAJDXE01 (sample SAMEA7055730, study PRJEB34461) | soil metagenome | biome: terrestrial ecosystem; feature: Peninsula; material: soil | place: Antarctica | collected 2016
AGGACATCGTCGTGGTCGGCCGCGTCACCCCGTCAAAGCGTATCGAGTTCTCGATAGCGGCGGCCGAGATACTCAAGGCGCGCGGGTGGCGCGGCATTCTCCACATCGTCGGCGCGGGCGAATCCGACTACCTCCGACGACTTTCGGATCTCGCCCACAACCGGCTTGGACATCAAGTACGTTTTCACGGAAGGGTGAGCGATGCGGAACGTACGGAACTACTGCGGAAAGCTTCTGTCCTCTGGATGACGTCCGTCCGCGAAGGCTGGGGTCTCGTCGTCACGGAAGCGGCGCGCCACGGCACGCCAGCCGTCGTGTTCAACGTTCCGGGTCTATGCGACTCGGTCAAGCACGGGATCACCGGATTGGTCGCACAGCCCAGTGCGCCGGCTCTTGCAGAATCGACGAGGCAGCTATTGAAAGATTGGAGTGCCTTTGCGAACCGTGCGCTGGCCGACAGCGCGACCTACGATTGGGAAAGAACGACGGATGCATTCGAATCCGTGCTCCTGAAATACGCTTATCGCAGCGTCAGCGACTCGACGATTCCCGATACCGAATCGCGGTAGTGTAGCCGGTTCACCTGACCGTCGCGCACGAAGACCGCCTTATGCAGCCGCACGTCGAGCGATGCGATGGCCGCGGCGACGTCCGGAGCGCCCGAGTCGATATCCGCGCACCGGCGGTAGAGCGAACGGACCCAGGCCGGAAAGGGCGTCGACGACCCGACCAGGATCGACGGTTTAACCGAGAGCGCCGGGACGAACCACGGCTTCGCGCCCTCGATCTCGAGCACCGCGTCGTACTTGCGATCGCTCGCGACGACGTACCACGCGAACACGACCGCGCGCAATGCCCAGCCGTCGCCAAGCTCTCGCAATCGCGGCTGCCACGCCGCCATTTCGGCGCGCGCGTCGACCGGAAAGAAGCCTCCATCGCGCAACGCCTCGACGACGTCTGCAAGGGCGACTGGATCGGATCCGAAGACGAGGACCGAGCGAGCCGATCGTACCGGAACGCATGCGCCCGATCCGATCCGGGAGAGTAACCGCACGCGCCGCAACGAAGAGTTCTGAATCCGTAGCCGGAGTACCGATACAAGCATCGTCCACGAGGTCCGCAGGAGATCGATCTTGCTGCCGGGGCGGTCCACGGATGCGATCGGCAATTCGAGCATCCGGCATCCGCGCTGTGCGAGCGACCACAGCAGTTCTACATCGAACGCCCAACTCGACTGTTCGAGCGAATCCACGACCGGCGCGAGCGACGTGCGCCGGAAGATCTTCGAGCCGCTCTGCGTGTCGGCGATCCGCAGCCCGAAGAGCGCGCGGATCAGTACGTTGAAGATGCGGCTGGCCAACTGGCGGATCGGTTTCGGCGCGGGGTGCACGATCGAACCCGGAACCCATCGCGAGCCGATGCAGCCATCGGCAGAAGAGTCTCGCAACACGCGGTATATCCCGTCGAACTCCGCGGCCGACGTGGAACCGTCGGCGTCGGTAAAGCCGACGAACGGCTCGGCTCCCGTCTCGAAGCCCGCGCGAACTGCGCAACCCTTCCCGACCGCGCCGCGGACCTCGACGAACGAGAGATTATCGAAGCGTTCTTGCGCTTCGCGGATGACGCCGACGGTGTCATCGGTGCAGCCGTTTGCGACAACGACGATGGCCGCCGTCGATCCGAAGTAGGAGCAGTACTCGCGCAAGGTCGCGCCGATACGCGCCGCCTCGTTATAGGCGGGTATGATGATGCGCAGCTGGGGTACGGTGGATTCACGCACGGGCGGTGGCCATTCCCTCCATCTCGTCTACTTCCTGGCCGCGCTCAGGCAATCGGTGCGTCGCGCGTTTCCGGCGGGCTGAGAAGATTGCGTTCGAACTTCGCGCGAATGGCCGCCCACGCCATCGGCAACTCTTCGACTCGCAACGCATACGCGGCCGCGACGAACGTAAGCCCGGCAATCGCCAATTGCCCGAAAAGAAACCATATCTTATCCAGTAGCGTTACCGGAGGCGCGATACCCATCGCACCGATCCAATGGAGCGCCGCAAACATCACACCGGATGCCGCCAAGATCTTTACCGTCGAGAGCGCAAGCGGGCGCCAGTCCAAGCCACCGACCAAGCGCCAGACAAGCACGAGAAGCATCAGCGCCTGCAGCGTCTGACTCAAACTATTTGCCAGGAGCAATCCGCGAGCACCAAGCGAAGGCAGCCACAAGACCGAGAGCAAGACGTTCACCACTACCGCAAAGACCGAGATCGCCACCGTCCAGCTCATCTCTTTGCACGCAAATGCGCAACGCGAGAGCACGACGTTAGCAGCGAGCGCGACTATCCCGACGGCAGCGAACGGCAACAACCCTGCGCACAAATCGGTGGCAGTGGCCTTGAACGCGTCGCGCTCAAAGAGCGTCTGCACGATCGGGCGGGCGAGAATGATCAGCGCAATCATCGACGGAATGGTGATGAAGTTGACCAGCCGCAAACCGGTAACCACGCTACGCCCGACGCCGATGCGATTGGAGCGGGCGAACTGCGCCGCTAATAACGGAAAGATTACCGTTGCGATCGCAGCCGCGAAGATCTGTTGCGGCAGGTTCGTGAGCTTCACCGCGTAGTTCATGCCCGCCATATATCCCGGCGAGAGCGACGAAGCGAAGAAGCGATCGAAAAACAGCGCGACCTGCCCGGCAGCCGAACCGACCACGATCGGCCCGAGTAAGAGCCACATGTGACTTAGCCCCGGATGCTTCAGATCGATGCGTATGCGGAACTTTCCGATCGAAAGAAACGCGGGGATCTGCACGAGCAGTTGAGCGAAGAGACCGGCCGCAGTTCCGTATGCAAGCGCGTAGATGCCGAACCGGCCGCTGAACCACAGTACGATCCCGATGATTACGACATTGACGGCCATACCGGTAACGGCGGTTGCGCGGAAGCGATGGTAGGCGTTCAACATCGCGGAGACGACGCCGGCGAGGCTCACCGCAACGACGCTCGGCAACATTACCCGCGTCATCTGAATCGTCATGTCAAGTTGTACGCCGCTAAAACCGCGGGCAACGACCGGCACATAATACGGCGCTGCGAACCACGCGATGACGGCACCCACCACGAGAAGCACCGCCAGTAGGCTGACGATCGTATTCCCGAGACTCCATGCGCCGTCTTCGTCATCGTTTGCAAGATAGCCGGAGAAGGTCGGAACCAGTGCGCTAACCAGCGCACCGTTGAAGACACCGAAGAGAATCGTGGGGATCGTGGCGGCAGCGAGGAAAGCATCCATCTCCCACTGCGTCCCGTACATCTTTGCATTGATCACTTCGCGTGCAAAGCCGAGGACCGTCGAACCGAAGGTGGCGAGAATAATAAACAGCGTCGAACCGATCGCGGCGGTCGCTGCAGCGTGATCGGGAACCGCGCGCAGATGCTGTTTAATGCGCCCCGTCCTTTCGCAATACCGCGGGGATCGTTCGCACGATGATACCGATGTCGCCGAGCGGAGACCAGGTTGCGGCGTACTGTGCGTCCAGCTCCATCCACTCTTCGAACGAAAGCGTGCTACGCCCGCGGATCTGCCAAAGACAGGTGATGCCCTGCGGTACCGCCAGCCGTTGCATCGCTGCGTCGTCGTAGTGTTTAACCTCGTTCGGTAACGCCGGGCGTGGCCCGACCAGCGCCATATCTCCGACGACGACGTTGTAAAAGTTCGGGAGCTCGTCGATGCTCGTGCGACGCAAGAAGCCGCCGAGCGAATGGAGGCGCGGGTCGTTGCGGATCTTGAAGACCGGACCATCCGCTTCGTTAAGGTGCGCGACCTCGGCGCGCATTGCATGCGCGCCGAGGACCATCGTGCGCAATTTAATCATACGAAAGCGCCGGCCGTTATGACCGACGCGATCCTGCGTGTAAAACGGATTGCCCGGCGAGACGATCGCGACGGCAATCGCTGCGATCACCACGAACGGCGCAGTGAGCAGCAAAAGCAGTGCGCCTCCACACAGGTCGATCGTACGCTTTGCGGCCCACCACCAAGCGGGGACGCTACGCGTCGCCGGCACCGAAGCCGAGCGGGTCGCGAGCATGTATCCTACTCCTCGAATGCAGCCGCGACGGTCTTCCCGACGCGGTCCATGCCCTCGATGATACCCAGTTCCGCGCCCTTGCGCCCTGAGAGATGGATGAAGGGTACAAACTCACGGGTGTGGTCGCTACCGGGAGCGGTCGGGTCGCAGCCGTGGTCGGCGGTGAAGATCACCTCGTCGCCGGGGCGCAAAAGCGATTCAAGCCGCGGGATCAGCGCATCGAGTTCTTCGAGCGCGTTGCCGTAGCCACGTACGTTGCGACGATGACCATACTTGGAATCGAAGTCGTTGAGGTTAACGAAGACGAAGCCGCGCTCGACCCGTTCGAGCAGGTCGAAGGCCTTCTCCATCGCATCGCGGTTGTCTTGAACGCGGACCGATGAGGTGATGCCGTGGCCGCAGTAGATGTCGCAGATCTTGCCGACCGCATGAACCTCGACGCCACGCCCGGCGAGCGCGTCAAGCACGCTCGGTGGCGGCTCAATCGCGTAGTCACGGCGATTTGCGGTGCGCTGGAAGTTGCCGGGCTCGCCGATAAACGGACGGGCGATCACGCGATTGACATTATGCGGAGCGACCAGGATTGCCCGGGCGCGTTCGCACCAATCGTAGAGCACGGGCAGAGGAACGATCGCTTCGTGGCACGCGACCTGAAAGACCGAATCGGCGCTCGTGTAGAGAATGGGACGGCCGGTCTTCATGTGCTCTTCGCCCAACTCGGCGATGATCTCGGTCCCGGAGGCCGGGATGTTTCCGAGCGGTTGCTTGCCGGTGATGGCGGCGAACTCGTCTACCAGTTCCTTCGGAAAGCCCTCCGGGTAGGTCGGAAACGGAATCTCGGTGATGATGCCGGCCATCTCCCAATGCCCGGTGATCGTGTCCTTACCGTTGCTCCGCTCGCGCAACCGCGCCACTTGCGCACGGGGGTCGGCGACCGCCGGGACGCCCTCGATGGGGGTTAAATTGCCCAACCCGAGGCGGCCGAAGTTCGGCAGATGCAAGCCACCGTTCCGTCGCGAGACGTTGCCGATGGTGTTCGCGCCCTCGGCATCGCCGAAGTCGCCGAAATCGGGAAGCGCTCCCACGCCGCCGGAGTCGAGTACGATAGTTACTACGCGCGTCATATCTAGTCCGCGATTCTGCCTTGGGGGTCGCGCGCCTTCCCTAGCCGAAGCGGAGCCGCAATCACATGAGATCGTTGCGACATTTCTCGGCCGTCATCGCGCTCGCGCTTTTGGCAACCGGAGCGGCTTCGGCCACGCTCCCGACGCCCAAGGATCGCATCATGCAGCTCTCCGCTGACAGGATCGCGTTCTATTACGATAGGTTTCTCATCGAAGCCACCGGGCACGTTCGCATCACCACCGGTGATGGGCTGACCGTCACCGGAACGACGATGACGATGGACCTTAAGAACAATCGCTTCATGGTGGCCGGCAGTGTCCACCTCGATTCGCCGAACGGTACCCAAGACGGTGCGGCGCTCGCGGACTTCATGGATTTCAACCGCGTCTATTTCGTTCCGATCACGAGCGAGCCCGATCGTTGGACCTTTGAGAACGGCGACTACACGCATCCGATCAAAGGCCGCGAGATGCCGGGCGACACCTTCGCCTTCCCCGACCTTACGAACAACGACCCATATCTCTACGCAAGACGCGCGGTGATCGGCGAGCGCCGCTTCGTGCGGTTCGAGCGTACGGTTCTCACCGCGGGAAGAATGGAAGTTCTCCCCGCGCCGACCTACTACATCAACTTCTCCGCCGATCCAAAACTCTCGGAGAACTCGCTGGCGGGCGCAAACTTCGATGCCACCTGGCAGTTCGCCGGCAACCAGAACAGCATCAGCGCCGCTCATATTCGTTACGATCAGCAGAACAAAGCGTACGTCTCCTTCGAGCAACACTTCGCGTCGAAGAAAGCGTATGCGGTCTTTTCGATCAACCCGCTTACCAAAGCCTCCAAATTCTACGACCTCGTCACCGACTACCAGCCCGGTGCACGCAGCGAACTGCACACGTTTTCGCAGCTCCACACGGTGCAGTCCGAGTTCAAAATGCCCGAACAAGCGCAGCACGTTACGAGCGCGCGATTCACCCAGGCATTTAAGGTGTTCTCAGCATCGCTGACGTATCAGAGCGTCAACTACTGTCTGCTCCAGGCACACAACATCTACTTCCCCGGAACGAATACACTCGAGTACGCGCAAGCCTGCGGCACCGGTACGAGCCTCGTCGGCGAGCCGATCTCGACGAGCCATCCACAGCAATGGGCGCTCGATTTCTCAAGCCTCGATTTCCCGAAGCGCTCGAGGTTCCCGGTGAAGTTTCGCCTGCGCGCCGGTCTCGGCTTCATTCACGATGCCTGCACCAACGCAGACGGCACGACGAACGTCTGTCTTACGAGCCTACAAGTACTTGGCGGCGTCGTCTACAGGACGATTTACCAGAAATATGTCGGCGCTTCGGCATACCTACCTTCGGTGAAACTCGGTAACAAGAACGACCCGCGCAAGACCTACTACCTCAACGCGTCGATGGATGGGCAGCGCTCGTACTACTCGGTCCCGCATCACGTCGACTCACTCGATACGAACGCAAGTATCAGTCGCATCTTCGGCAATCAACTGACGGCCTATCTCTCCTACGGCGTCCGCCAGATCTCCGATCTCTACAATACGCAAGCGGATCGGGATGCGCAGTACCCACCGAACAACCAATATACCAATCCCAACTTTATCAGCTTTGAATCGTTCGTCGGCAGCGCAACCTTCCGCACGTTGGCGTTCGGAGCGAACTTTGCACCGAACCCGGACTTCACGTTCGCACTACTTGCACGCAAGCACGACGACTTTCCGATCGCCGTGCCCGGCCTCTTCTCGCCGCCACCGCTCAACGTACTCGGTCAATACGTCAGCCCGAACTTCCTCGGCCAACCTCCCTACGACATCACCGGAGATCTGCGCGTCAAAGTGCTCCACCACTACTATCTGGACATCTCGCGTACATACTACTTTAACTTCGGCGATCTCAAATGGAGCCCGAGCTTCGTGATTCAGGTGACACAATGACCTCGCGTCCGCTTCGCGTGCTAGCCGCGCTACTCGTGCTCGTCATCGCGATCGCCGCCGATGCACAGATCCGTGTCACCGCGCAACTGCTCGACTTTCAAAAGGGCTACGTCTTCTTCACGACCGGCGACGGCTTCCATGTCGCGCCGAACGCCCCGATCCTCGACTACAAGACCGGCGTACCGGTGAAAGTCTCCCCGGCGCCGCGTGACTGGGCCCGCGCCACGTTCGACGCAAGCGGCACCGTAACACAGCTCGAGATCAGCAAGACCGCGCTCCTACCGCAGGGCGACCTCTCAGCGATCCATCGCTTCGCCGTCGCGTTATCGCCTGTAATCGTGAACCCCGAACTCGCGTCGGTGCAAGAAGGTAGCGCCGCAGCGCGACAGGTCTTCTCCGGTAAACCCGTGCTCGTCACGTTCCGCGTACTTGTCCCACCGACGACGCCGCTGACCGCGACGATCTACATCTCGACCGACCAAAGCGCATGGAATCCGCAGGCGATTCGCTTGGATCGCATCGACGCACTACACTTCTCGGTAACGCGCCGCTTCAACTCGGGTACGACGTTCGAGTATCTCTACACGCGCGGTTCGCTCTCGAATCAAGAGCGCGGCGAAGACGGACTACAGCGCCAACCGCGCACCGTCATCGTCACCGATGCCGACGTACGCACTATTAGCGATACGGTTTACGACTGGTCCGACGTCAATATCGGCGGCCAGCAACCGCAGCCCGAATCGATCCCGACGCCCTACAACCCCGCCCCGTTCCCGAACCTGCCGGTGGGCCTACCGACGATTCATCCCTGAGTCGATGTCATCCCGAGCGTCGGGAGTGAAGCAGTCGCCCCTCGACTACGCTTCGCTACGCTCGGGATGACAAGGCTGCTCGGGAGGACACTACTATGTTCATATCGAGATCTGCGACTCTAGCGGATGGTTATTTGTGTTTCGCGCTCGGTTGCGTCGCCGCGGGTGTTGCGGGCGATGGCGACGAGCGGATAGGTACGGCGGAAGATTACGGGGACGTTCGGCACGGTTGCGGAGAGCACAAACCGGCCGGGACCGGTCTTGACCATGGGGTAGCTGTAGCCGGCGACGCGGACTTCGACGCTCGCTACGTTGGAGCTAGCGGTGACGCTGCCGGAGAGTATGTCGCCGGGGTGCACGACCTGCGCACTGATCGCGAAGAACAGTATCCGCGGCGGATCGTTCGGGGCAGCGATGACGACGGGCGTTGCGGTCGGTTCGGTCGCAGGCGTCGCAGGTGCGTTGCTCGGTTCGGACGATGGGGCAGCGCTCGGCTCGCTCGGCGCGACGACGATCGACGCGCCGGTGCTACCTGGTGCGGGCGTCGCCGTGGGTGCGCTTGATGGGGCCGTGCCCGAAGCCGTGGGCGCATGGACAACGCCCGCTCGCATGCCGGCTTTTGGAGCGGAGCTTGCGGCGGGCGATGCCTCGGCCGTCTGTGCACCATGGGCGCACGCACCGAGCACGAGAGTAAAGGCGAGAATGGGAAGCGATATGCGGCGGCTCATGGCGCGGCAACGTTCGTTCTAGGCGACGGCGTTCCATGCGGAGAACGAAAGCGCCCAACATGATGACCAAGGAAGCAGTCGACGATCCGGTTCTGAGCATCGTCGTCCCGTTATTTAACGAAGAGGGCAACGTCGCGGCGCTCCTGGAGCGCATCTGCGCCATCGTCACCGCGCTCAAGGATGTGGCTTCGTATGAGATCGTACTCGTCAACGACGGCAGCAGCGACGGGACCGTCGCTGCGATCCGCGATGAGATGACGCGGCGGCCCAATATCGTACTCGTGGAGCTTTCGCGCAACTTCGGGCACCAGATCGCGGCGACCGCCGGCGTGGAGATGGCGCGCGGACAAGCGGTCGTGCTGATGGACGGCGATCTGCAGGACCCGCCCGAACTGATCGAAGCGTTTCTTGCGAAGTGGCGCGAGGGCTACGACGTCGTCTTTGCCGTACGCCGCACACGCAAGGGCGAAAGCCCGTTCAAGTTGCTGACGGCGAGCCTCTTCTATCGCACGATTCGGCGGCTGACCAACGTCTCGATCCCGGTCGACACCGGAGACTTCCGCTTGATGAGCCGCCGCGTCGTCGATGCGTTGAAACGTTCGCCCGAGCGCCACCGCTTCTTGCGTGGCTTGGTTTCGTGGGTTGGATTCAAACAGACGGGCGTCCAGTACGATCGCGACGAGCGCCTCTCCGGTGAGACGAAGTATCCGCTGACCAAGATGATTCGCTTTGCACTCGACGGGATCACGTCGTTCTCCGATGTTCCGCTGCGGTTTGCATCGTACGTGGGCTTCGGTGCATCGGCGCTGGCTCTCGCGTATGCGATCTACGTGATCATCTGCAAACTCTGGAGCATCAATCCGCTTGCATACACGTCGGGTTGGGCCTCGACGATCTGTGCGGTGCTCTTCCTCGGCGGCGTGCAACTGATCACGCTCGGCATCCTCGGCGAATACATCGGCCGCATCTATGATGAAGTAAAGGGTCGCCCCCTTTACTTCATCTCGGATATCGAACGCTCATGAGCCAGGCTACAACCGAGCTTATGCCGCGCCCTCGCCGTATCGCCATCATCGGTGCCGGACCATCCGCGTTGTTCCTCGCAGCAGTGCTGTTGGAAAAGAGCACGGAACCGGTGAGCATCGACATCATCGATCGTCTACCTACGCCCTACGGTCTTGTACGGTACGGCGTCGCACCGGATCATGCGAACATCAAAGTCGTCATCTCGACGTTTAAGAAGGTCTTCGAGCGCGACAACGTCCGCTTTTTGGGGAACGTGCACTTCGGCAAAGATCTGATGATCGAGGATATCGAGCACTTTTACGACGCGATCTGTTACGCGGCCGGAGCGTCGAGAGATCAGCGGTTGAACGTCCCCGGGGAGGACCTGGGCGGCAGCATCTCCGCCACGGACTTCGTCATGTGGTACAGTGCGCATCCCGATGCGGCGTACGGCTCGCAAATTCACGAAACAATGGCTACCGCGATTCCGCGCGCACGAACGGTTGCGGTCGTCGGCGCGGGCAACGTCGCGATCGACGTGACGCGCATCCTTGCGAAATCCGTCGACGAACTGCGTACGACCGATATACCGGACTATGTTCTCGACGTGCTGGCCAAAAGCAACGTTCGCGACATCCACGTAATCGCGCGGCGCGGTCCGGCGCAGGCGAAGTTCACGACGATGGAACTGCGCGAGCTCGGCGAGATCCCGGGCGTCGACGTGGTGATGGATCCAAGCGTTCTAGAGTTGGATGAAGCCAGCGCCGCAACCGCTGCTGCATCTGCCAACATCAAACGCAATATGGACGTGTTTCGCTCGTTCGCCGCGAAGTCGCCCACCGGCGCACCGCGGCGCATTCATCTGCATTTTCTCGTTTCGCCGCTCGAGATTCTCGGCGACGATCAGGTCGCCGGAATGGTTCTGCAGCACAACAAACTCGATGAGAAACAATCCGCCGTTCCGGTCGGCGAAACCGAATCGATCGAAACCGAACTGGTGCTGCGCTCGGTAGGCTATCGCGGCGTTCCGCTTGCGGGCGTGCCGTTCGACGAGAGACGTTTCGTGGTTCCGAACGAGAAGGGCCGCGTGCTGGACGCTTCCGGCAAGGTCGTGTCAGGCCACTACGCCGTTGGATGGATCAAGCGCGGACCCTCCGGCGTCATCGGAACGAATAAAGCCGATGCAGTCGAGACCGCCAAAGCGATGATCGAAGATCTGCCGGCGCTTCCGCACTGCGCCGAACCGGATCCCCGCGCGATAGACGCGTTGCTCCGGGATCGGGGCGTGCGCGCTATCGACTGGGCGGGTTGGCTCGACATCGATAGCCGCGAGATCGAAGAAGGCCGCAAGAGCGGCCGTGATCGCGTCAAGCTCGTCGCCTTTTCCGATCCCCCGTTGTCCGAGTATTCGCCCTAGACCGTGGCGTAGACGAGTGGCCGCACCGGCGGTGCGGCTTCGCCGACGCGGAACGCCGCGCGAATCGGGTTGAGATCGGGATTCACCCCGAAGACCTCGACGAGTGGATGACCGATGGTGATCGCATCACCCTCGTGAACCGTGACGCGTAGGCCGGATGCAGAGTCCTGTGCCGAGAGGGCGCGCGCCGCATTCCCGAGTGCGACCGTGTCGATCTCTTGCACATAGCCAGTCTGCTCGGCTTTCATCACCATGATGTGCGGCGAACGTTGCATCGCTTCGAAGCCCGCGACCGAGCCGTCCTGCGCCTCGATCATCTCGCAGAATTTCTCGTATGCGGTCCCGGAATGTAGCGCGCGAGACGCTTCATCCGCGCCGTTCTCGACACCGGCGAGCGTTAGCATGGCATCGGCAATCTGCAAGCAGAGCGTTTTCACGCGCGGGATCTGCACTTCACCACGGAGGAACTCGCGCGCTTCGATGATCTCGAGACCGGTTCCGATCGAACGCCCTAACGGTTCGTTCATATCGGAGACGATCGCGCGGGCGCGGCGCCCGAACTGCTGCGAGATATTGACCAGCGCTTCGGCCAGTTCGATGGCGTCGTGCGGCTTCGTCATGAACGCCGCTTCGCCGCATTTCACGTCGAACACGAACGCGTGCGCGCCGCCCGCGATCTTCTTGCTGACGATGGAGCTCGCGATCAGCCCAAGATTAGGAACCGTTCCGGTACGATCACGCAGTTTGTAGAGACGTTTGTCGGCCGGTACGAAGGCATCGGTCTGCGCGGCGATCGCACAGCCGACGGTCTCGACCTGGCGCACGAACGCGTCCATCGCGAGGGCGACGTTAAAGCCGGGGATCGTCTCGAGCTTGTCGATCGTGCCGCCGGTGTGCCCTAGGGCACGCCCGGAGAGCTTGGCGACCCTGACACCGCACGCGGCGACGATCGGCACGGCGATCAGCGAAATGATGTCGGAGACACCACCGCTACTGTGCTTGTCAACGACGGTAATATCACCCGGATACGAAAGTGTCTCACCGCTTGCCACCATGGCGCGGGTCATCGCGGCGGCCTCCTCAACCGAGAGGCCTCGCCAGTTGCAAGCCATCGCCATTGCGGCCATCTGCGCGTCGTCAACGATGCCGGATACGTAGCCGGCAATGATATCTTCCCAGAGTTTCGCCGGGAGTTCTTCTCCCGAGCGCTTGCGCTCGATGCATCGGCGCATGGTCATGTCATCCATCGCGGCCTGGGATTCGCGGCCACCCCGGCGAAGCCCGCCCGGTGCACTATCAACCGGTTACCGACCAAATCGTGCGCGCCCACCCGCTCGACCCGCTCTCGGCAATTGCGTTCGTCCTGCTCTTTGCAGTGGTGGCGCTGCTGACCGCGTACCGGCCGGCGTTCGGCGTCTGCTCGTTGATCGCAGGAGTCCCCTTCGCATTCTATCGTGACATTCTCGGCACGACCATTACGCTCCCGAAGGTGTTACTGCTCGGCATCATTCTCGGCCTCACCGCGCATGGCGCTCGCCTACGCGAGATCCCGTTCGGCCCGGTGCGAGCAATCGCTATCACGGCCGGCCTCGTTCTCGCCGCTACGATCCTCTCGATCGCACAAGCGGGGTCACACGGCGCTGCGATTCGCGAAGTGCTCAAGGTCGCTGAGTACGGCCTCGCGTTCCTGACCGCATACTGTTGCTACCGGCTTGATCCCGACGAGCGCCTGCTCCGCTCGGTCATCGCCGTTGTTGTAACGCTCGTCTGCCTCGGCGCGCTCGTACAAGAATTCGGTGATGCGCCCTCGGGTATGTGGTTCAACAACGTCGTGATCCCGCGCATCGCCGGCACCCTCGAAGGGCCGAATCAACTTGCCGCCTTTCTGGAGATCGCGATCGCCGCGCTCGCCGCATTCGCATGCGCGCGACCGCGGCCCGGAATACTGGTGGCCCTCGGCGTGGCGGCCTTCTCGGACGTGCTGACATTTTCGCGCTCGGGGCTGATCGCCGGCGCAATTGCGCTCGTCGTTATTGCGATCGTCTACCGGCGCGCCGCGCTTCCGCTTATCGCCCCGACGATGACGGCAGCACTCGCCGGAATCGCCGTCGTCTTCGGATGGGCCGGGAGCGCGCACGTAACCGCGACCAGCCTTATGCGCATCGGCAACAATGTCGGCGCCGCTACGCCTATGGCGAGCACATCCCATCTGGGGCATCGGTGCCGGCAATTTCGAACTTGATCTTCCCCAAGCCGGACTGACCGGCGTTCGCACGCACGCCAATAGCCTCTACTTACAGGCACTCGCGGAAGGCGGCATCCCGCTCTTCCTGGCAACCGTCGCACTTGTCATCGCATCGATTTCGAGCTTCGTTCGTCGCGCAAAAGCATCGCCGTTCATCGCTGCAGCACTCGCCGCATCGATCGCCTTGGCCTTTCATCAAACACTCGACTACGTGATCTTCTATCCGAAGGTCGGCGAGTTCTGGTGGATCATCATGGCGCTCGGAGCTGCATGCTTGTAGGCGCACATCGCGCATACCCGGTCGACTTCGCACAGCCGCTCGTCGTCGTTAGCGCGTGGCACGCTACCGGTGCCATGTATCTCGGGTTGCTTGGGCTCGGTATCGTGGTGCTTGCGCTTGTCTATCTAGCGATGTTGCGGCGCGTCGGGCGCGGCGGAACGACGCAACTTGCATACGTCGCACTCGCAGTCGCCGCGTTCTTGATCGCCGCGCTGTTGGCGCCGGTCATCTTTTCCAGCGACGTCTA
>CAJDXE010000025.1_pt1 | contig 13887 bp, 12 predicted proteins | sample 7391781 | NCBI WGS metagenome assembly CAJDXE01 (sample SAMEA7055730, study PRJEB34461) | soil metagenome | biome: terrestrial ecosystem; feature: Peninsula; material: soil | place: Antarctica | collected 2016
TTCGTTCCTGTCTTTCAACGCGCCGATAAGCACCGTGCGCGGTACGGCGCTTGCATAGGCGCGGAATATCGACCACATTGCATGCCAACGCACATCCTGCTGCGAGCTGGAAAGCGCCATCGTCAGCGCTTGCGACGCCGCATTCGCAGAAGCGCCCTTGTTGAACGCAGCGAGCTCCGTTGCAGCACGTGAACGTACGAGCACATCGGCATCACCGGCGAGCGCCGAAGCGATTGCGGACTCTGCGCGCAGTTCGGTCCCCGGACCGAGCAAGCCGGCAACTTCGTAACGACCGAGAGCATCGAGTGCCGCGATTCGTACGGCACCGCTCGCATCACGCGTCGAAGATATGATCTGCGGGGCGACTGCGGCATCGCCGATCAGTCCGAGACCGTAGACCGCGAACGCGCGGACGGGCGGGCGCTTGTCGCCGAGGTGCGCCGCAAGCAACGGTGCACCGGCAGCGAGGCGCGTGCGTCCGATGGCGAGAGCGGCGCGCGCAGCGAAGGCGACGTCGTGCGACGCAAGATCACGGGCGAGTTCGCCGTTGCCGAGGCTACGCTGTGCCTCCAATGCATACATCCGCGCATAGCTCGCCGTGGATGGAGCCGGAGCGGCGGCAATCAGTAGGGCGGCTAGGCTCGCTACCGCGATCATGCGTGTGGTTCTCATAGGCCTCTCAGGTTGGCGCTGGTTGCGTCACGATTCCTCTCCCCGATGCGGTTTTTCAGGAAGGGTAGGCGAGGCCGCGGCGAAGCGGCATGATGGCCCATGTCACAACCGGAGAAACGCGCGTTGAAACGTGTACAAAGTCTTTGGAGCGCGATCGTCGTGCTCACCATCGCGCTGGCCGTGCCGTTCGGTGCGACGACGCAGGCGATTCCCGTCTCGACGCCACCACCACCGGGCCCCCGCGTAACGCCGAGCGACACGCCCCCACCGGGCTCTACCGCCGCCAACGTGTTGCCGTTCGATACGAGCGTGATGCTGGTGCTCGATGCTGCCCTTTCGTCGGCAACGCTCTCCCGCAATCAGGTGGTGAAAGCCCATCTCCGCGACGACATTAAGGTCGGAAACCAAACGATCGCTTCAGCCGGTTCGCCCGTACTGATCGACATCGTCGGCGCGCAAGGGGCGAAGTCCGAGGACAACTACGGCTATGTCGATATCGCGCTTGAGCCGCTACAACTGAAAGACGGGAGCCTGTTGCCGCTACGCGCACCGACCTCGCACATCACCGACTACGTGAGCGCGGGGCACCAAGCGACTGTCGGCGTGGAAGACACCATCGGCGATATCTTTATTCCCGGACACATCATCTATCGTGCGATTCGTAAGGGGCGCAACGTCACGATTGCCGCCGGCTCTCTCCTTCGCGCACGCACGATCGGAACGGTAAGCATCGATGCGACGGGCGCCATCGCCGTAGCGACCCCGCGCCCGATCTCGATGCCCGCTTCGGCGCCCGCCGGCGACTTCAAACCGTTACCGTTCTATACCCAACCGCCGGTTCGTCATCCGAATGCTCGTGCGACCCCATATCACCCGACGCCGACACCCGAACCCACCGCTACACCGACGCCCGATGCGTCCCCCACTGCAACTGCAAGTGCAACTGCAACGTAAGGAGTCACTCGTGAAACTTCGTATCGCCATAACGGCGCTCGCCACGATATTCGCTCTCGGCGCCGTCGCTGCGCCGAAGCTCTCGCCCAAAGCTCAGGGTACAGAGGTCGCCTTTGTTTCGTCGATTCAGAGTGATCTCAACGCGCGCTTTTCCACACCTGCAGCGGCAGAAGCCGCCGGCTACTTCCGCTATACCAACGAAGACAATACCGGCTCGATCTCCTATGCAAACAACGCATGGACGAGCGTCGACGCAAAGCACCCGAGCCAGCTCTGGTTCGATGCCGCCGGGCACCTCATCGGTGCAGACTTCTCGGTACCGTACAGCGCGACCGCGCCGACGCTCTGGGGCGTTGATCCGAAACGCTGGGAAGAGTTTGGTGCGCACGTACATTACGTCTACACGAATGCCGGAGTGCCCGTCTACGGTCACGCTGTCGGCGAGAAGAAGTTCGTCGCGGCCGGCGGAGACCTCAACCACCCCGATGCCGCGACCCTCGTTAAGATGGGCGTTCTGAAGGACGCGTCTACCGTGACGCATGTCTTTCTCTTTCCGCACATCTGGGATCTCGAAGTCTGGGTAAAAGACAATCCGAACGGCGCATTCGCCGAAATGAACCCCTTGGTGAAGCCGAGCAAATCGGCCGAAGGTGGTTCGATGTAGACGATGCGACTCGTCTAGATACAGTGCGTGGTGGCGATATCGTAGGCGATGTCGCCCGCGTCACTCTCAGCCGTGCGAATGAGATCGCGCTGTCCATCGAAACGCAGCGATGCCTTGATATCTTTGTTCTCTTGCGCAAAGCCGGACCAGGTATCGTTGAACCCGGTCATGTCTCCGTTTTGGTCGCCCGGGAAATAGTCCATCATCGATTGGACGAACGACGTGAGGTCCGACGTCATCGCCTTCTGCTTCGTCAAGACCGACTGCATCTTCTCGGCAAGCGCGTGGACCTGTGTCGCTTCGGCCGGGTCCTTCGTCAGTCGTTCGGTGTCGCGTAGCTGATTGATCTCGTCCTGTTCGCCGGGCATACGCTTGATCAGATCGCCTACGAGCTTCTGTAATTTCAAGCGGATCTCGACGAAATGTTGCGTGCGATTGACGCCGGTAAAGCTGTCTTTGAATGTGATCAACTGATCGTCGACCCGATCGAGCGAGTAGTCATTGGCGATCATCGGTTGCATCGCACCGTTGAAGTGCGATACCAGCGATGTACAGAACGGGCTTGCCTTCGTCGTTGCGATGGTTCGGAGACCACCCGACGGGGTGGGTGACGGGCTTGCGCCGCTAGGCGCCGCGACGGGCGGCGGAATGAGCGCGAAGATGAGGGCGACTGCCAAAAGATTCACGACAGTCTAACGCGACAGGTAGCGCGTTTGTGCCGCGCTACTCGTTGCTCCAGTAGTCTTTGAGGGCTTTGCCGCGCGAGGGATGGCGCAGCTTGCGTAGCGCTTTCGCCTCGATCTGACGGATACGTTCGCGGGTGACGCCGAACTCTTGGCCGACCTCTTCCAGCGTACGCTGATGGCCGTCCTCGAGCCCGAAACGCAGCACCAAGACCTTGCGCTCGCGCTCGGTCAGGTTTTGCAACACATCGGCCATCTTCTCTTTGAGAAGCATCACCGAGGCAGCTTCCGCCGGAGCGATCGCTTCCTGGTCTTCGATGAAGTCGCCCAAGTGCGAATCTTCTTCTTCACCGATCGGTGTTTCGAGCGAGATCGGTTCTTGCGAGATCTTCATGACCTCGCGAACCTTCTCGGGCGTCAGGCCCATGGCGCCGGCGATCTCGTCGACTGTTGGTTCGCGGCCGAGCTCTTGGAGGAGCTGGCGCGAGACCTTGGTCTGGCGATTGATCGTTTCGACCATGTGGACCGGAATACGAATCGTGCGGGCTTGATCGGCGAGTGCACGCGTGATCGCCTGGCGAATCCACCAGGTTGCGTAGGTCGAGAACTTATAGCCCTTGCGATAGTCGAACTTTTCGACAGCGCGGATCAGGCCTTGGTTGCCTTCCTGGATCAGGTCGAGAAAGAGCATGCCGCGACCGACGTACTTCTTTGCAATCGATACGACCAAGCGAAGGTTGGCTTCGGTCAACTGACGCTTCGCTTCGAGACCGGCAGTAACGATCGTCGAGTCGGCAGAGCCGTTCTTCTTCTTCTCGTCGGTGCCGGCTTCGATCGCCATCGCTAGACGTTTTTCGTCGTCCATCGAGAGTAGCGCAACGCGACCGATCTCCTTGAGATACATGCGGACGGGATCGTCCAGCGACATATTGTCGGGAATCGGATCAGGTTCGGACTCTTCGCGAACGGGCTCGGGGACCGGCTCATCGACGACGTCGATGGCGAGCGCCAGCAGCTCCTCGTCCAAATCATCGCGCATCTCGGGGAGGAAGTCCTCGAGTTGCTCGAACGCGCGTAAAATTTCGTCTTCTGAGAGCGATCCGCGGGTCTTGCCGCGCGCTATCAGGCGCTTCTTGATATCTTCGTATGTCGGAGCCGGTTGCTCGGCGACTGCGGCTGCAGTCGTTTTCTTGCGTGCCATTGTTGTTCTCACCTCCTTTCGGGGATTTGTTCGTTCTTTCTAGTCTTCGGTTATTTGGGGCTTACTTCTTTAATCTTGCTACGAGTTCATCGAATTCGCGGCGCAGTTCATCGGAGACGGACTCCCCCGCGGTCAGACGATCATCGATCGCTCGGGACAGTTCCTGATAACGTGCTCGCGCGTCATCCAGTTGCAGGTGCTCCACCACGCGGTCAAGATGCCCCCGCCGCTCCGCGGCATCGCCATATCTCTGCGTTCCGCTCCGGTCTCGTTGACCGAACTCGGTCAGCACATCCAGGCTCGCCTGGTCGTCCGCGAAGAGCGAATAGATATCTCCCGTACCCCGAAGTGTGCTCGCTTGCCCAACGATGCGTTCGTAGAGCGAGCGATACAGCTCATTTCGAAAACGCGACGGCTCAATCCGTTCCCCGTATTCGCCCGCAAGCGCGGGCTCTTCGAGAATGATGGACAAGACCTCACGTTCGAAGGAGGACGGAGCAACACCGAGGGGTGCGTGGCGACTACCCTGGCCGCCGCCCGACGGTGCAAAATTTGCGCCGTTTGCGAAGAAGCGGCTATTCCGAAGGTCGTCGACGTTCACCTTTAGACGACCGGCGACGTAAACGCGCCAGCGATCCCACTCTTCCCGCGGCGTCATTTGACGAATGAGTTCCTCGGCTCTGCGAGCGATTGCCGAACGCGAATCGAACTGTCCGGTGAGGCGATCAATCTGCGGATCAAGTTTGAATTCGATCGAGGGCTTGGCCGACGCAAGCAGTGCGCGAAAGCCCTCGGCGCCATGTGCGCGCACGTATGAATCGGGATCATCGCCGATCGGCAGCCCGACGATGCGCACCGAGCGTCCGGCATGTTCGAGAACATTGGTGGCGATATCAACAGCCTTGATTGCAGCTGCGCTTCCTGCGGCATCACCATCGAAACAGAGAAAGACGTTATCCGCATATTTACGCAGTTCCGAGGCCTGTTTCTCGGTGAACGAGGTTCCCAGCGCGGCGACCGCATTCTCGAAGCCGGCCTGATGCAAAGCGATGCAATCGAGGTATCCCTCGACGACGATCAGGGTGCGATCCTTTTGGGTCGCGCGCTTCGCGACATTGAGCGCATAGAGGTGCTCGCCCTTGGTGTAGACCGGCGTCGTCGCCGTGTTGAGGTACTTTGGTTCTTCATCGCCGAGCGCTCGGCCGCCGAAAGCAATCACTTCACCGGTCGTCGCCAACGTCGGAACCATCAGGCGATCGCGGTAGAAATCATACCAGCCACCGCGCTGGCTCGGCTTGAGCAGGCCGGCGCGCTCGGCGATCTGCGGTTCGACGCCGGCGCGCTGCAACTCATCGCGTAGTCCGTCCCAACCCGCGGGCGCGTAACCGAGGCCGAACGCCTCGATGGTCGCGACCGAAAAACCGCGTCTCTCACAGTACGCGCGTGCCGCGGTACCGGCATCGCTCGCCAGCATGCGCGAAAAATACTCGGCCGCTAGCCGGTTGGCCTCATAGATCGCTTCCTTCTCACTACGCGCTCGTGCCGAGCCCGACGTCTCAGCCTGGACTTCGATGCCCGCCTTTCCGGCGAGCATGCGTACCGCGTCGGGAAACGTCAGGTTCTCCATCTTCTGCGCGAACTTGATGACATCGCCGCCCTCGCCGCAGCCGAAGCACTTGAAGAAGCCCCGGTCCGGATGGACGTGAAACGACGGCGTCTTCTCCCCGTGAAACGGGCAGAGGCCGACCAAGTCGTTGCCGCGCTTGCGGAGCGGGAGGAACTGCCCGATGTACTCCGCGATCGGGATCCGAGCGTGGATCTCGCGGAGGACGGCATCGTCGATGCGCACTGCTGTTGGGTTCTCGTGCACCGCTGTTGAACTCTGCCGCTATGAAGCGGATTTTCGACCCGGTTCATCATTTTATCGAGCTGACGCCCGCTGAGGCCCGCCTGCTCGATACACCGGTGATGCAACGTCTCCGCCGCTTGCGGCAGCTGGGTTTGGCCTATCTGGCCTTCCCGTCGGCAGAGCATTCCCGTTTCACCCACGCGCTCGGGGCCCTCGCGATGGGAACGCGCGCCTTCGACGTGATCGCGGCGAACGGTCGCGAATTCTTCGCGGGCGACGCCGACGTCGCATACCAACGGCGGCTGGTCCGGGCGGCCCTCATCCTTCACGATATCGGACACGGGCCATTTAGCCACGCCTGTGAAGCGGTGCTTGGGAAGCGCCACGAAGATCGCACGCGCGAGTTGCTCGCTCTGTCCGACGTACGCCGCCAGATCGATGCGCTCGATGTCGAAGCGGTGGATCTGTTGCCGTTGATCCTCGGCGAGACAAGTCGCTACCCGCATCTGCGCGAGCTAGTGAGTGGGCCGAACCTCGATGCCGACCGGATGGACTATCTGCTCCGCGATGCCTACTTCACCGGCGTTCAGAGCGGCCGCTACGACGCGGACCAGTTGGTTGCATCGCTGCGCTTGATCGAGCGCAACGGTGCGGCCGTCCTCGGTATCGACGCGCGCGGCGTCGTCGCTCTCGAGGGCTTCGTGCTGGCGCGCTACATGATGTTTGCATCGGTGTATTTTCATCACACCACCCGCATGTTCGAACGCATTCTCCAAGACGTGCTGCGCGAGTTGTGGCCCGATCCGCGAGCGCTCGATCCGATCGATGTGTTCCTCGCCTGGGACGATTTCCGCGTGCTCAACGAACTGCGCGACCGCCATAGCGAAGCGGCGATCGCGCTGCGTGAGCGCAAGCGTATCTACAAACTCGTTGCCGAGTTCAACGCCGAACACGATCTCAGCATCTTCGAAGCACGCGAGCACGAGTTGCGCGAACGCTACGGGACCGAAAACGTTTGGGCCGACGAGCAGTCCCAACTCCTCCATCGCCTGCCGCTGGTCGCCGGCGACGGCAAACCAACAGTCTGGGTGCAGAGCACCGAGGGAGTCATCGACGCCCGCGAGGCCTCGGACCTAATCGCCAAAGTCACCGGCACCGCCTATTGGCGCAAACTCTTCGTCCGGCGAGGAGCGCCCGCCCGGACCTAAATTTTTCATGCTATCGCGGTTCGCGATGCGTCGTCACGCATTTGTCATCCCGAGCATAGTGCGAAACACGTAGTCGAAGGACCACTTCGCAACATCTGCATCCTGCTCGTCCCTCGACTCCGGTCGCGTCGCTCCCGACGCTCGGGATGACAACCATGGCACGCTCGGGATGACAAGCATGGCCCCTCAGGACGAGGCAACGCGTTGCGCCGCGTGCGGGTTGCTACAGTCGCTCGGCGAGGTATCCGTTGAGCGCGTCGATGCTGATGCGCTCCTGTTTCATGCTATCGCGTTCGCGTACCGTGACCTTGGCATCGTCGAGCGAATCGAAGTCGAAGACGATGCAAAACGGCGTGCCGATTTCGTCTTGGCGACGATAGAGTTGGCCGATGTTGCCTTCGTCGTACTGCGTCCGCATGCCGCGCTTGCGTAAGCCGAGTTCAATCGTGCGAGCACGCTCCACCAGTTCCGGTTTATTGCGCGCGAGTGCAAAGACGGCGACCTGAACCGGCGCGATCTTCGGGTGGAAGCGGAGCACGACGCGCTCGGTCTCCTTACCGTTCGGATCGACCGACTGTTCTTTCTCGTAGGCATCGATCAGCATCGTCAAGGTCGTGCGATCCATACCCGCAGAGCTTTCGATCAGGAGCGGCGTGTAGTGCGCCTTGCTCGCCTCATCGAAGAAGCGCAGGTCCTTGCCCGAAAGATTCATGTGCGCGTCGAGATCGTAGGTGCCGCGATGAGCGATCGACTCGAGTTCGCCCCAGCCCCACGGGAAGAGATACTCAACATCGACGCCGGCCTTGGCGTAGTGCGGGCGCTCTTTCTCGGTCAACTCGTAGAAGCGCAGACGATCGGCCTTCACGCCGTAGTCCGAATACCATTGCTTGCGGCGCGCGACCCACTCGTTGAAGATCTCGAGATCTTTGCCGTCGTCGGGAACAAAGTACTCCAGTTCGGCCTGCTCAAACTCGCGCATACGGAACGTGAAGTTACCCGGCGTGATCTCGTTGCGGAACGACTTGCCGATCTGCGCAATACCGAACGGTGGGCGCTTGCGCGCACTCTGAAAGACGTTCTTGAAATTTACGAAGATGCCCTGAGCCGTCTCCGGCCGCAGGTAGGCCACCGCCGCCGTATCCTCCATCGGTCCGACGAAGGTCTTGAGCATCAAGTTGAACGCGCGCGGCTCGGTCAGCGCATCTTTCGTACCACAATCCGGACACTTGCTCGTGTCTTTGAGGTGGTCACTGCGGAAGCGATGTTTGCACTGCGTGCAGTCGACCATCAAGTCGTTGAACGCATCGACGTGGCCGGAGGCCTTCCACACCAGCGGGTTCATGATAATCGACGAATCGAACGCGACGACGTCGTCGCGCATCTCAACGTTCTCACGCCACCATGCATCTTTGACGTTACGCTTGAGGATCGCGCCGAGCGGACCGTAGTCATAGAATCCACCGATGCCGCCATAAATCTCGCTCGACGGAAAGATAAAGCCACGGCGCTTTGCAAGCGCCGTAATCTCATCCATCGTTACGCGTTTCTCGGCTGCGGATTCCATGGGACTCCTCTGTGGAAGCAGTTAGGGTTTAGGGCGGAAAGCTTCGCTCTGACCGTACGTGCGCCCGCGCCAGGTAACGCCGAGGCCCGCCGAATGGCGAATGAGCGAGTTTGCAAAGATGATCGCCGCACCGAAGCAACCGATCGGCGACCATACGGCGGATCCCAGCGGGAACCGCATACGACGCATCGCGATCTCGGTGACGAGAACCGCCATGACCGTCGAAGCGATACATATCTCCACGACCGTCCAGTTGCCTTGGAACGCACCGATGATCGCGATGATTTCCGGGACCGGTGACACGCACAGCAAGAACGCGAGGCCGACGAGCGCGAGGCCCGGTTTACCGCGCACGCCGAGTGCAAAGTTTTTGGAGAAGCCGTCCCAAATCTCGCTTGCGGCTCGATACATGCGCGTGCGCACGAGACCGTTGGCGCCAACCAAGGCTATCGGGAAGCGACCATCACGCTTGAACGCAAGCGCTAACTCGTAATCTTCTGCGACCTCGTTCTTTACAGCCGCGTGACCGCCAACCGCAAAGTATGCTTCGCGCTCAACGATCAGATACTGCCCGTTGAAGAGCGCGTTCTCCACTTTATTGGCATCATGAATATCTTCGATGGGTCCCAGCGCAAAGGCAATCGCCCAGATAATCGACGGCATGAGGACGCGTTCCGGAAAGGTCTTCAGGATCTGGTCGGGCAGCAAGCTCAGCGCGCCGAGTTCGCGCTTCTGCGCGTAGTAGAGCGCCGATGCCGTCGCGAGCGGTTCGTGCACGGTGTCAGCATCGGTGAAGAGGAGCCATGCACCCTTGGCATGTTTGACGCCCTGATCGAGCGCCCAGCATTTACCGACCCAGCCCTCGGGCAGTTCGGAGCCGCGCACCAAGCGAACGCGTGAATCGTGCGCCGCAATGCTCTCGACGATCGCACCGGTCAGATCATCGGAGCGATCATCGATGACGATTACTTCGAAGTTCGGATAGTTCTGCGCGAGCAGCGATTCGAGGCAATCGCGAATCGAGCGCTCCTCGTTGCGCGCAGGCACGAGGATCGAGATGAGTGGCGCATCGGGACGCGGCTCGAAGATCTCGCATTTCCAACCTGACCCGTGCGCGACGTAGATGGCGCGCGCCACGTAGAACAGGTTAATGGCGAGAAGTACGAGCGCGACGTAGATCATGCAGTCGCGACCTTGTGCGCCTTGGGTTGCGTCTCAGCTCGTAACTGCCCGCAGGCGGCGGCGATGTCGCGGCCCATATTCTTGCGTACCGTCGTCGGGATACCGGCTTCGTCGAGGATCTTCGCAAAACGCCAGATCACGTCGTCGGCAGACCCTTGGAATGCCGCATCGGGCGTCGTGTTATAGGGGATGAGATTTACGTGGTAGAGATGACCCCGCATCTTCGCGGCGAGCTCCTGCGCGTGCGCCTCCGTATCGTTGACGCCGGCCAGCATCACGTATTCAAAGAAGACCTTGCGATTCGTCTTCTCGATGTAGCGCTCGCACGCCGCCAGCAACTCCCCGGTAGAGAAGCGCTTGTTGACCGGCATAAAGGCGGATCGCACCGTGTCATTCGGAGCATGGAGTGAGATGGCCAAATTGACCTGGAGGTGCTCGTCGCCGAATTGCTCGATCTTGTCGACGAGGCCGACCGTCGAGATGGTGATATGACGATGTCCCAAGCCGAAGCCCTGCGCATCATTGAGCAAGGCTACCGCGCCCATCACCGCCTCGTAATTGTGGAACGGTTCGCCCATGCCCATGAAGACGATGTTGGTGATCTTCTTCCCACGCGATGAGATCTCGCGTGCGAAGAACCGCGCTTGGTCGAAGATCTCGGTCGAGGTGAGGTTGCGCGTGAAGCCGGCTTGACCGGTCGAGCAAAACGCGCAGGCAAAGGCACAGCCCGCTTGCGAGGAGATGCAGACCGTATTGCGATCGCCGTAATGCTCCATCAGCACCGTCTCGACTTCGTTGCCGTCGTGGAGACGGAAGAGGCCCTTGGTCGTCTGCTTATCGCCGGACTTGTTAACGACCACCGGCTCAATCGAGGTAAAAGCTACGCCGGCGTCAGCCAATTGCGCACGCAGTTCCTTCGGCAGGGTGGTCACGTCATCGATCGAGGTCGCGAGCTCCTTGGTCGCCGCGCGATAGATCTGGCGCATGCGATAGGGCTTCAGGTCGAATGCCGCAGCCAACGCTGCCCCGTCGGCATAGCCGGCACGGCGAGCGACATCGTTGGTCCAAATGGTTAAGGCATCCCGGGTCACGGCGGCCATTGTACCATGCCCCTTCTCAGAAAAGTCCGACTTGTTCCGGCTCGGCTCCCGGCGCCGCAGGCGGTGGCTCGGCAAGGCGGTCGCGGACCGCTTTGAGGTCATCCCAAACCATCCGCTTGACGGCCTCGAGCTCCCCGCCGGTCTGGCGGAGGAGATAGGCGGGGTGGTAGGTCGCCATCAGGGCGATACCCATCGGTCCCTCGAACCAGCGTCCGCGCTGCTTCGAAATCTGGAAATCCTTGCCGAGGAACGATTTAGCCGCCGGTGCTCCAAGGGTCAGAATGACGACCGGGCGGATGATATCTATCTGCTCGTCCAGGAAGGGTCGACAGTTTGCCATCTCATCGGGAGTGGGAGCCCGGTTCATCGGGCCGCGTGGGCCGGGCGTGGTTGGACGGCACTTGACGGTATTGCAGATGAAGACATCCTCACGCGCCAGGCCGATCGCCCCGAGCATCTTCTCGAGCAGGTCGCCGGAGCGTCCGACGAACGGCTGGCCCGTCTTGTCTTCGGTGTCGCCCGGACCCTCGCCGATCAGCATCAAGCGCGCGCATGGGTCGCCTTCGCCGTAAACGTTGTTGCGGCGTTCCGAACCAATGGCGCATCTACGACACGCGCTTGCCGCAGCTCGCGCGCGCTCCAGCAACCGCTCCCGACTCGCCCGCTCGGCTAGACTCACCGCCCAGCAATCCCCAATGTTTTCCGTTGTTGCAGATACGGCCAGATGAAGGTGTCGATCTCCCCATCGAGGACGGCGCCGGAGTTCCCGGTCTCGACGTTGGTGCGATGATCCTTCACCAGCTGATACGGTTGCAACACATACGAACGAATCTGCGATCCCCACTCGTTGGCTTGCCGGTCGCCGCGTAACGACGCAAGTTGCTCGTTCCGCAGTTCGATATCGCGTTGGACGAGCTTCGCACGCAGAAGCGCAAGTGCTAGTTCGCGGTTCTGCGTCTGCGAGCGTTCCTGTTGCGACGTAGTGACGAAGCCGGTGGGAATATGGACGATACGCACCGCCGACTCCGTCTTGTTGACGTGCTGGCCGCCGGCGCCGCCGGACTTGTAGGTCTCGAAGCGGATATCGTCCGGCTTGATTTCAACGTCTTTGTATTCGCCGGCCTCAATCTCGGGGATGACATCGACTGCGGCAAACGAGGTGTGGCGGCGATGCGCCGCATCGAACGGCGAGAGCCGCACCAAGCGATGAACGCCGCGTTCGCTCTCCAGCATGCCGTACGCATTACGACCGCGCACGAAGAACGTCACCGACTTCAATCCCGCCTCTTCTGCAGGCGATTCGTCGACGAGTTGCGTCGAGAAACCCTTGGCATCGGCCCAGCGGAGGTACATGCGCAGCAACATCTGAGTCCAGTCGGCAGCATCGACGCCGCCTGCCCCGGCAAAGATGCTGACGATTGCGCCGTGCGAATCGAACTCACCATCGAAGTTCGCGGCCATCTCCAGCGCCTCGACACCTTCGGCGGCGCGCACTACGTTCTCGTCGACTTCGTCCGACGCATCGTCGCCGAAGAGCTCGAGCATCTCGCGCGCTTCGTCGATCTGGCGCGCGGCGCGATCCATGCGACCCGCCTCTTCGCGCACGTCGGCGAGGCGCTTCATCGTACGCTGCGCGTCGTCGGCGTCATTCCAAAAGCTGTCCGCGCGAGAGCGCTCGTCCAGCTCCGCAATCGTGCGGGTTAGACCCGCGTAGTCAAAGACGCTCCTTGAGCACGGTTAGGCGCTCAGTGAGGCGGGTGATCGAGGTCAATTGTGAATCCGACATGGCGGGCCTTCGTTCCGGCTATTTTAGCGTGCCCCCTTTCGTCGGATGACAGTGCGGGGGATGGACGGGCGAGAACACTTCCCGGAGAACACACATGTACGTTTCCGCACAAACCAACCAACTCGACCCGTTTGCGAGCGGCCTCGGAGCTCTCGATAACGATGGAGACGACCTCGACATGGGCGATCCGTTCGCTCCACAAGCCGGCGGCGACGCGGTCTCGCGACTCATCTCGCCACTGGCGATGGGTACACCGCTCGGCGCCCTCGGTCACATCAGCGGCTTTTCGCAACCTCTGAACGGCTTGACCGGTCTCCTCGCTTCCCTCGGCAACATCCTCCAACAACTCTCCCAGTCGCTCGGCGGCGGTTCGATCGGCAACCCCTCCAGCGGTGGCGGCGGTGGCGAGCAGTACTTCAACAACGCCGGCGGGTCATCGACCGGCGACCCGCACCTCGCCTTCAACGGCGACGGCAACTCCTCAAGGTGGGACAGCATGAGCGGGCACAACGACCTGCTCGATTCAAACTCGATCCGTGGCGGCTATCAAGTCTCGACGCAGACCACGACGCCGAACGCCAACGGCGTGACGTTCAACCAATCCGCCAACGTCTCGATGCAAAACGGCAACGCGAGTGTATGGCTCGACAATGCCGGCAATGCCGGTGTGGAGCGTGACGGACAGACCTACGCGCTCGCCGACGGGCAATCGATGAATCTCGGCGACGGCGAGCGCGTCTCGCGCGGTAACGACGGCACCGTCGATATCTATGCGCACAACGCGCGAGGTGGGAATATCGACACGACCCTCAAGCAGAACGGATCCGGCGTCGACGTTAACGTGAACGCTCACAACGTACGCCTCGGCGGGGATCTCGCGCACGGTCAGAACGGGCCGCCGAAGATGCCGCTACCGGCTCCGACCAAGCGCGAGCCGCATACGCTTCCCGAACCGTTCTACGACGAATGAAGTGTCATGGAGTAGACGCTTAGGCGTCTACTCCATGACACTTCTTGTACTTCT
>CAJDXE010000110.1_pt1 | contig 13833 bp, 13 predicted proteins | sample 7391781 | NCBI WGS metagenome assembly CAJDXE01 (sample SAMEA7055730, study PRJEB34461) | soil metagenome | biome: terrestrial ecosystem; feature: Peninsula; material: soil | place: Antarctica | collected 2016
GGAATCCCGAGCAAGGTGAGCGAGTTGGTGTTAGCCGCGCCCTGCGCAATGTCAACCGTCGTGGTACCGGTGTCGAGTGCGGCGCCGGCACCGGCAGCACCGAGGTACGTCGTAATGGTGTAGGTATCGTTACCGACGGGCGACGGCGGTCCGGCAACGGTACATCCGCTCCCGCAGTTCGTACTGTTGATGCTGGTCGTGGCCGGATTGCCGGTGATGGTCGCGGGGTCGATGCCGATGCTGTCGGCCGTCAAGGTGATGACGACGGATTGCACGCCGGTCGAGATGAACGACGGGTGCTTGCCCGGCATAGATATCGCGGCTGCCGCTTCGGCGACCGTCGGAATGCGAATCGAAAACGTCGGACTCGCATAACTCGCAGAGGTTGCGGTCGGTGACGGCGCCGACGTTGCCGCAGGGCCGCCGCCGGACGGCGGGACGACCGCTTGTGATCCTCCGCCACCGCAGGCAGCGAGCGAGGCGGCCAACAAGCCGGCGAGGGTGACCGTGAAGATCTTGCGCATTGTCTCTCCGACGTAATTGCAAAAGGCGCGCTCGAAAGAGCACCGTCTGGAATCGGACGTTAGCGAGCGGGCGCGACTCCCCTCTACCCCAGCCGAGGACCAGCCTACAATGCCTTCGGTCCTAGGCTTATACTAGGCTACTGAAACCAGAGGTTATAGCCACCGCGGCCGTTGTTGACGAGGTGCGCCTTGTAGTTTTCATAGGTCTTCGAGCTGTCTTTGCGGATGTCGTAGGTGTCGGCGATCGTCGGACCTGAGCAGTCCGCGTTCTTCGTTACCTCGGCGCGGATCTTCATCTCCGAGGCTGCGCCCATCGCGAAGAGATGCTCGTGCCCCGGGCGTAAGAACTGCGGCTTGCCCTCAGGCAGATGATGGAAGATATCCCACGGGGTGTACATCGTCGCAAAGTACATCGTGATCCAGGCGCACTTGTCGCTCTCGTTTTTGATCATAACGCTGTTGGTGAAGGCCTGTGCCGGCGCGACGCAGAGGATGGGGGCGCAAACGGCGATCAGCGCGAGTTCCCTTCGGAGAGGCGAGCGTGCCCGCGGGGTCGTACGCTCACCGCATGATCGATGCGCTCTCTAATCAGCCTGCGGCGTTTTTCTTTGTCGTCATTCTGGTTCTCTCGCTCCTGGCACTCGCCGGCGGGTATTGGACCGCCGCACGAGGCAACCACGAGGGTAACGAACGCGACGAGAACGCCTTCGGCCTCGGCCAAACAGCGATCTTCGGACTCATTGTTCTTATCCTCGCTTTTTCGTTTTCGTTTGCCGCAGAGCGGTTCGAGACGCGTCGCGCCCTCGTCGTCACGGAGGCCGAATCCGTCGGCGACGTCTTCGACCAGTCGGATTATCTGCCGCTCAAGCAACGCCTCGTTGTGAAAGACTTGATGCGTCGTTACACGGCCGCCCGCGTCGAGCTTATCGAAGGATCAGATGAATCGTGGGACGATCAAGTCTCCGGTGCAAAATCGCATGATCTTTACCAACGCATCTGGGATATCGGGGCGGCAGATGTTCGCAGCGACCCAAAGAATGTTGCCTACCTGCAGTGGTCGCAAAACGTCGACGAGATGGGCGACAACGCCGAGTTTCAGTTGGCCGCAGTCAACAACCATCTACCGATGCCGATTCTCGGCATCGTCGTGCTCTCGACGCTGGTCGGCGCGGGATTGCTCGGCCTCACCTTCGGCCGCGTGCAATCGCCCAATCGCGTACTCTCGGTCATCTTCTGCGTGCTCTTTGCCGCGACGGTCTTTACGATCGTCGATATGGATCACCCGAGTGGCGGCCTACTGAAGATCGACGTCGCGCCACTTTCCAATACCCTCAGCGACTTCAAGCACTAATAGATAAAAACGCCCGCTGCAAAGCGGGCGTTTTCGTGTTACCTACGAGTTGCCGCGTTAGTGGAACAATCCGATGACCGATTGCGCGTTGGAGTTCGCTTGCGCGAGCACCGACGTACCGACTTGAACTAAGATCTGTAGCTTGGTAAACTCGGTCGTCTCCGACCCGACGTTGAGGTCACGTATCTGCGACTCCGACGCCTGGAGATTGACGGCCGCGACGTTGTCGTTGTTCGCATCCTCGTTGAGTCGAACGACGACCGCACCGAGGTTCGCCTGTTGCGAGAGCACCGTATCGAGTGCGATATCGATCTGTCCGATCGCGTCCTCAGCCCCGATCGACGGGTTGTTCGAAGACGAGATCGCCAGGTTGATATTCGAGATTCGGAGCGTCTGCGAGTTGGTTGCTTGAATCCCAATCTGAATCGTGTCCCCTTCGTTCGCCCCCGATTGGAAGTTGAACGCGGGATTCGACGGATTCGTGAGCGCCGCAACGTTCTGACTTATCTTGATGTAGGAGGTAGTGCCGACATCCGCAGAGGTAATAGAACCAAGCGTGATCGCAACGTTGTCGAAGCCACCGCTGCTGTTCCCGATGAAGTTGCCGGTAATCTGGGGAGACCCGGACGCCACCGTTCCGAAAAGCGTTGATGAGACGCAGACGTAACCGGTCGCGCTCTCGATAAATGTCTCTTGCACCGCGATCGAGACGCCGGTGTTGATGACCTGCAACTGGAGCGTTCCATCGACGGTCGCCTCACCGGTTCCGATGCCCTGCACGCCCGGGTTCGCGGCGTTCGGCGTAGTATTGAAAAAATTGGTGGCGCCGACAACGACGCCATGGTAACTCGCAACCAAGAAGCCGTTTTGGACGCCGTTGGCGTCGGTCAAGCCGCCGTTGCTGGCGAGCGCCGCATTTGCCGTAACCTTCGCGACCGCGTTCACCTCGGACTGGAAGCCGGCGTGGCTACCGTCGAGAAGCGCTTGGCCGTTAAAACTGGTGTTCTGCGAGATGCGGTTGACTTCGAGCAACAACTGCGAGACCTCGGCCTGCAGATTGTCGCGATCGCTCTGGCTGTTGATATCCGACGACGCTTCAACCGCAAGGCTACGTATGCGTTGCAAAATATCGGTCGTCGTGGTGAGCGCGCCGAGCGCCACCTGCGCCGCGTTGTTCGCGGTCTGCACATTTTGCGTGGCTTCGTTGAAGCCGTCGACCTGCGTCTGCAGATTCGTCGCAATAGCGAGCCCCGACGGATCGTCGGCCGCAGTATTGATACGAAGCCCCGACGATAAACGCGTCGTGGCTGTCTTGAGGGCATCTTGATTCTTGTCCAGGTTGTACTGAACGTTGTTGGCCAACAGATTGTTGGCGATGCTCAATCCCGAAGACATATTCCGAGGTCCTCCATGAAAAACCACCCTGATCAGGGGTGATTCGCGACGGGAATCCTTTCCCACGCTTACTTGATTCATCGACGTTTCTGAGGCGGACCTTAGTCCCCTGCAGCTAAATCAGGGCGCGATGCCCCCCGACTTTTACGAGCGCAGCGTGGTTTTGGCCGAGCAAGGTCGCCTCGATGAGGCCCTCTCGCTCGCCATCCGGGCGACCGAGCATGATCCGGCCTCGGCTACGGCTCACGCGCAGGCGGGCGCCTTGTTGGCGAAACTCTCCCGTAGCGACGAGGCGCTCGGCTATCTGCAGCGAGCTCTCGTGCTCGACCCACGCCGGGCCGACGTGCTCAACAACATCGGCGCCCTGCAAAAGACGGCCGGGCACCTCGAAACCGCCCGGATTACCTTTGCTGCTGCCCTTGCCCTCGCACCCGGTTACGAAGATGCGATCAAGAACCTCGCGGCGACCCTCACGCAAATGGGTCGACCCGACGAGGCAATACGCCTACTCGAGACAGAGCTAATTGCGGGGCACGGTTCCGCCGCTCTCCAGGATCAACTAGGCCTTGCTCTCGCCAAGGTTGGTCAGCACGACCGTGCCCTCGTCGCGTACCGTCGGGCCCTTGCGCTTGATCCGGCCTTTTCGGACCCCTGGGCACACATCGGCAACGTCCTCGTAGAGCAAGGTTCCATATCGGAGGCCGTCGGCGCTTTTCTAACGGCGATTGCCGGCGACCCGAATCGTGGCGAATTCTACCGGCACCTCGTCGACACCGATCCGTCGGCGGTAACCGACGCACACGTCGACAAACTGAATGAACTAGCGAACGGAGCCCTCACCTCGGTCAATCGCATGGAGGTGAACTTCGCGCTCGTGAAGATCTACGCGACGCGCGGCGAGCATGCACGTTCGTTTACACATTCGCTGGCAGCTAGCGTCGAGTTGCGAAAGCGCTTGGTCTACGACGAACCGGCGATGCTCCGCTCGTTCGTGGAGATCGCCGAGGTCTTTAGCACGGAGTATATCGCCGGGCATGAGGGCAACGGATTCCCGTCGTCGTCACCGATCTTCATCGTCGGCATGCCGCGCTCCGGAACAACCTTGATCGAGCAGTTGCTTGCGAGCCACCCCGCCGTCTACGGTGCGGGCGAACTCGCGCTCTTCGACGAGACCGCACGCCCGATGCTCGCATCCGGGCAGACCTCACTGCGCGAGATCGGTGAGCGCTATGCAACGGCGCTTACGAATCTAGCGCCGCTCGACGCGTTGCGCATCACCGATAAGATGTTGGACAACTTTCGGTATGCAGGTTTGATTCATCTCGCCTTGCCGAATGCGAAGATCATCCACTCGATGCGCGACCCGCTCGATACGTGCATCTCGTGCTTCTCCAACTATTTTGCGCAGGACGCGATCACCTGGAGCTATGATCTCGGCGAACTCGGTCGCTACTATCGCGGCTATGAAGCGCTCATGCAACACTGGCGCACGGCGCTACCGCCCGGAGCCATGCTCGAAGTACAGTACGAAGAATTCGTCGACGATTTCGAGGCACAAGCGCGACGCATTATCGCCTACTGTGATCTGTCGTGGGATGATCGTTGCTTGGATTTCTACAAAACGGAGCGCCCGGTGAAGACCGCAAGCGCAAGCCAAGTACGTCGCCCGATCTACCGCACCTCAATGAGAAAGGCCGAAGCATACGGCGATCTGCTCCGGCCCCTACGAGACGCACTCGGCGCCTAGACGATTCGTCTAGTTTTTGTGCTTGGTGCTGTTGATCCCGAACGACGATGTCGAGTATGAGGTTCCGATCGCATTCGTGCTGTATGTCGAGTTACCAATCAATCCGTCGCCGACCGTCAGGCCACGCGCTCCGACAGCCGGCGAACCGATGGGTTACAAAGAGCAACTGGTTGTACGGCGCGTTGGTCCAGCCGGCTTCGCTAGTCGCGACTGGCGTTGGGCGTCGCCGTCGGATGCGGTGTCGGCGTGCTGCCGGCAATCGGTGGGACGATGCCGCCACCGGGAGTCTGCGATGCGCCGCCACCGCAGGCGGCCAGCGAGATGGCCATCACGGCTACAAGGGCGAGCGAAGTGGGTTTGCGCATGAAGTCCTCACCGGAAAAAGCAAGAGCCCAGCCGCTATTGGGCCGACACCAAGCAAGTTAACGGCCCCTCACAGGACTACCCCCTTTTCGTCGGCTAAATCCAAGGTAAATGCGACCGCCCACGGCGAAACGCGAAGGGCCCATGAACAACGATATCGAGTCCCTGCCGGGCGCGCAGGTCGAAGCCGTCGCGCCCGCCCCCGAAGCCCCTGTTGAAGCGGTCGCCGAAACAGCGCCTGTAACGGCCCCTGAACCCGTAGCGGAGGCGGCGACGCCTGGAGCGCCCGTTGCCGATGCAGCGCCCGTTGCCGATGCAGCGCCCGTTGCCGATGCAGCGCCCGTTGCCGATGCAGCGCCCGTTGCCGATGCAGCGCCCGTGATGCAGCGCCCAGGCCACCGAAGCCGGCGCCGCGACCGATCGATCCGGCCGAAGTTGCGCGTCGCAAAGCGCTCGCCGACGAAGCCTGGGCGAAGCTGGTCGCCGCCAAAGATTCGCACGAGGTTGTCGAAGGCACGGTGCGCAGCGCCGTTAAGGGAGGCTTCCTCCTCGGCGTCGGCCCGTTCCGCGGATTTCTCCCCGCGTCGCAATCGCGACTCGCCGGGATTCTCCCCGAGAAGCTCAACGGCACGAAGGTCTCGGTCATCGTGCTCGACACCGATGAAGCGAAGAAGCGCGTTGTCGTCTCGCAGCGCCAGGCACTCGAGATCGCGCGCAAGGGCGCCCGCGCCGAACTGATCGCCTCGCTCGTCGTCGGTGCCGAACGCTCGGCAACGGTCGTCCGCATCGCCGACTTCGGCGCGTTCGTCGATCTCGGTGGCATCGATGCATTGGTTCCGGTCAGCGAACTCGCGCTCGAACGCGTCGAAAAACCCGCCGATGTCGTCAAGGTCGGCGATACGTTCCAAGTGCGGATCATTCGCGTCGATCAGGGCGGCAAGAAGATCGGCGCATCACGCAAAGCCTTGCTTCCCGACCCATGGCGCGACCACGCCGATGTGCTGCAACGCGGTAAGGTCGTCGAAGGCAAAGTCGTCGAGAACAACGAGGACCTCAAGGTCGAAGTTGCACCCGGCATCGTCGGCACCATCTCGGAGAACGAAGTCGTCGCAAGCGAATACGAGATCGGCGAGACCATCGAAGTCTCAATCCGTTCCGTCGACTACCGCATGCGGCGCCTGCGCCTCACCACCATGCACGCACACACGGTAGTGGAGTCAGGCTCATTCGCACCGCTCGGCTCGGAGCTACAACGCTGATATGATCGCGAAACACACACAGAAGACGGGGAAGTAAGCACATGCGCCGTTCGCTCGCGTTGGTCGCGCTATTCTGCATCGCCCTCACCGGCATCTCGCCGGCCACGACCGTCAACGTCGACGGGAACATGGCGCTCGCCGGCCTCGTCTCGCTCTGCGACGCACACCTGAGTGCCGTGGTCGATGGACTCTCCATCGTTGCACAGACGCCCGAAGCAGCGACCGAGTCATGGAGCGCGATTCGCCCTACACTCGCGCAGGTCGCGAAGCGTAATCTCGCCGGACAGTATGCGTTTGTGAACAGCGCCGGTACCTATTGGACCGTCGAGAAGGGCCTGCAGAGCGTCAAGCTCAGTGATCGCCCTTACTTCGCCGCGGCGATGAAGGGCACGACGGTTATCGGCGCACTTGTCGTCTCTCGTTCGACCGGCAAAGAAGCTGCCGTCGTTGCCGTGCCGGTACGATCAGCCAACGGCAAGATCGGTGGTGTTGTCCTTGCGTCGATCTACCTCGATACGTTCAGTGCACTCCTTGCGAACGAGATCGGTCTGCGCAAAGGCTACGTCTTCTTCGCCATCGATCGCAACGAGCAGATCATCTTGCATGCAGATCCGGCAAATATCTTCGCAAAGCCGGCCGAGATCTCGCCTGAGCTCAAGCCCATACTCGCGCGCCTGCTCGGGCCGGTCGGCGAGCCGCAGAGCTACGTCTACAAAGGCGTTGCGCGCACGATGCTCCTGCGCGACTCGCCGCTGACCGGCTGGCGCTTCGGCTTCGGCACCGAGCATCGCTAACGGCGATGTCGCAACCGCCGTTTGACCCGTACTCGACAATCAAGATGCGCGTGCCGCATCTTACGGAATTGCTCGCGCGATTGCGCGATGCGGCGGCGATACGCAGCGTAACCATCATCCATGCGCGCAAGCCCGAAGAGGGTGAGTGGATATTCTCCAACGCATCGTCGCGCCTTACGCGCGCCGGAGTTCGGGTCTTCGGTCCCGAGCCGATGAAGGCGCACGATCTCGTGCAACAAGCGGCGCACATCAATGCCAAGGTCGTCTATGTCGGTGAGATTCGCCGCGAAGAAGATACGCGCGCGATCAAAGCGGCTGCGCAGTTCGGCATGAAGGTTGTCGGCACGATTACGTGCCCGCAATTGGAAGAGGCCCGTCGGCTCACCGAGCTTCTGGGCCCCTGGGCAACCTACGACTTCGCGCTACTCGGGTAGCGCGCTCGCCGTCTTTTAGATTCCGTTCTCCGTCAGCGTCTTGCTGATCGCATCGAATCCTGATTGAAGCTCCGCACGTTCGATGATGAGCGGCGGCGAGAGCACCAGGATGTTATAGCGGCCGAACGCATAGACGCCGTTGCCGCGCAGCTTCGCGAGGAAGCCCGGAAGCGTGCCCGGATCGCCGCCCTGCCATCCGACGATCGGCGCTTTGGTTGTGCGATCCTTGACGAACTCGATCGCCCAGAACGCACCTACACCGCGAACATCACCGATCTGCTGGTGCTTGGCTTTGAGCCCTTCCAGGCCTTCGCGCATCCAGCCCTCGATCTCCCGACCGCGGGTGAGCAACCCGAGGCGCTTGTATTCGTTGACGACGGCGAGACCGGCCGCAACCGCAAGCGGATGACCCGAGTAGGTGTGACCGCACATCAGCGGCTTGTCGTCGAAGTATGACGCCAGCTTTTCGCGTAGCAGGACGCCGCCGAGCGGGCAGTATGCCGAGGTGACGCCCTTCGCAAAGGTGATCACATCCGGCGTAACGCCGAAACGAATCGAAGCGAACGCTTCGCCGGTACGGCCAAAGCCGGTCATGACTTCGTCGAAGATCAACAGGATGCCGTGACGATCGCAACGCTCGCGAACGCCGGCAAGGTAGCCTTCGGGGTAGACCACGACACCATTGCTACCGACAACCGGTTCGAGCGTAATCGCCGCGACCGCCGCCGGATTTTCGTACGTCAAGACGAGATCAAGATGCTCGAGAGCACGACGCGTCTCTTCTTTTGGATCGTCGGTGTGGAACGGGCTGTTGTACGGGAACGGCGCGACGAAGTGGACGACACCGGCCCAACCGGGCTCGTTCGCCCAACGGCGGTTCTCGCCGGTCATCGAACCCGCGCCCGGCGAGCTGCCGTGGAACGAGCGATACGCCGTGAGCACTTTGCTGCGACCGGTGATCATGCGCGCCATCTTGACGGCGTCTTCGTTCGCTTCCGCGCCGCCGGTCGTAAAGAAGACGCGTGCGCCTTCCGGGAACGGCGAGAGCTCGGAGAGCGCTTCGGCAAGATCGGCGCGCGCGTCCAGTGCGAACTGCGGAGATGCATAGGCGAGGCGCTTGGCCTGTTCGCCTATCGCGGTGGCTACGGCATCGTTACCGTGACCGAGGCTGACGGCAACCAGCCCGGCCGAAAGGTCGAGGTAGCGGTTGTCGTCGGTATCAAAGAGATAGACGCCCTCGCCGCGTGCCATTGCCGGCGGATTTAAGCCCGCCTGTTTCGACCACGGGGTAAGAACGTATTTGGCGTGCTTGGCGCGCTTCGAGGTATCCGTTGCTATCATCCCGGTTCGTTACTATATCCATCGCCCTGAAGCCTCTGAAATGGCCAGGCCCGGCATGCCCTCGCCTCGTATGCTACGACCATGCAAAAGGTCAACAGCAACGAGGTCCCCGAGCTGCACTGGAGCTCGCCGAAAGGCAAGTTCGGAGGCTACGGCAAGCAGATCTCCGAGGCGCTTGGCCGCGACCCGGCGTCCACCGACGCACTCGTGCGGCACCCGTTCGACATCGAAATCGCCCGCTTGGAGCCGGGACAGACCCCGTATCCGTATCACTCACACTCGGCACAGTGGGAGTTCTACCACATCATCTCCGGCACGGGCAAAGTGCGCGACGAGAGCGGCATCACGCCGGTCCAACGACGGTGCCGTCGATCTGGTCTTCTACGTGGTTGCCGACAATCCGAGCGGCGAGTCGTGCCACTATCCGGACAGCGACAAGTTTATCGTTCGATCACCCGAGCGGCGCTTGCTACGCAGTGAGCCGCTCGACTACTTTGACGGCGAAGAATAACCGCCGTTACGGGCGCGCGTAGATTCCGGTGATCGTTGCCTGAGCGAGCGTGTGCGCACCGGCGGCGAACTCGACCAGGGCTCCGGTTGCATTCGCGTCGAGACCGAGCGACGGCACATCGAGTGCGCGTACCGTGAAATTATAGCGATGCGCGGGGCCGGGCGGCGGGCACATCCCACCGTAGCCGTTCGCGCCGTAATCTTGATGACCGAGGATCGCACCGGCGACGACACCGGGTGCGCCGGCACCGGCGGCGAGTTCACGCACGGTTCCCGGAATATCGAACATCACCCAGTGGTAGAAACCGCCGGAGGTCGGAGCGTCGGGATCGTGGCAGATAACGGCAAAGCTCTGCGTCCCCGACGGGACATCGTCCCACCATAGGTGCGGCGACGTGTTACCACCGGTCAGCCCGAAGCCGTTGTAGACCATCGAGTCGGGCGTCGTGCCGCCCGCTTCGAAAGTATCGCTGGTCAGGTTCACGGCTTCTTTTTATCCAATCGAACGACGACTTTCTTGCCACGAATCGTCGCGTTGCTAAGGGCGGCGATGATACGCGGTGCATCGTCGGCCGGGACTTCAACGAGCGAGAAGGCGTCGGCGATATCGATCGTACCGATGTCGCGCGAACTGATGCGTGCTTCGTTGGCGATTGCGCCGACGAGGTCCGCAGGGCGGACTTTGCCGCCGCGGCCGATGCCGACGTAGATCCGCGTCATGTCGACGGTACCTTCGCGCGGCGCGACCCGTTCGCGCGGCTCGCGGGTCTTGAAGATGCGCATTGGCGGCGGCGGCGCCAGCACGATGGTCGGGATCTCGCGTTCTTCTTCTGCGCCGCCCGACTTATCGTCGTAGAGCTTGAGCGCGGCAGCGGCGACATCGACGATGTCGCGATCGGTCGCAAGCGACTCCACGATGCTACGGTACTTGTCGAGTTCCTTCGACTCAAGCGCCGTTTCGAGCGCTTCGCGGGTACGTTCCAGACGACGCGCACGTAGATCGTGCACGGTCGGCACGGTCTCTACCGGGATGCGACGCTTGGTATGCGCTTCGATGTTACGCAACAAGCGATTCTCGCGGACTTCCGCAAGGGTGATCGCGACGCCGCTCTTGCCGGCGCGACCGGTGCGGCCGATGCGATGGACGTAGGCGTCGGGCGACGACGGAACGTCGAAGTTGACGACGTGCGAGACGTGCTCGATGTCGAGGCCGCGCGCGGCGACGTCGGTCGCCACCAGCACATCGGAGGTACCTTCGCGGAAGCGGCGCAGAACGCGATCGCGTTGCTCTTGCGAGAGTCCGCCGTGCAATGCTTCGGCGGAGTACCCGCGGCTACCGAGCGTCTGCGTCAGTTCGTCGACTTCGGTACGGGTGCGACAGAAGATGATCGCCGAGGTCGGCGATTCGACGTCGAGGATGCGTGCCAGCGCCGCGACCTTATGCGAGCGCTGAACGACGAACGCGACCTCGCGGATTTTCGGGCGGTCGCCGGCCTGCGAGGTCTCGTTGGCGATGGTCACGTTTTCGGGGTTATTGAGATGCTTCTTTGCGATCTGTTTGATGCGCGGTGCTAAGGTCGCCGAGAAGAGCGCCGTTTGGCGCACTTTCGGAACCGCGGCAAGAATTTGATCGAGTTCATCGGCGAAGCCCATGTCGAGCATCTCGTCGGCTTCATCGAGCACGAGAAACTCGACGTTGCTCAGGTCGAGCGTCTTGCGATCGATGTGATCGATCGCGCGACCCGGAGTAGCGACGACGACGTCCACGCCCCGCGCCAGCGCGCGGAGTTGCTGACCATACGACTGTCCGCCGAAGACCGGCAAAACGGCGGTGTCGAGGTTGCGCCCATACTTGTGAACGGCTTCGGCGACTTGCATCGCCAGTTCGCGGGTGGGGACCAGGACGAGACCGCGGATCTTCCGCTTGCTGCCGTCGTTGCGCCCGATGCGATGAAGCATGGGCAGTGCGAACGCGGCGGTCTTTCCGGTCCCGGTGGCGGCTTGGCCAAGCACGTCGCGCCCCGCAACCAGGAGCGGGATTGCGCCCTTCTGGATAGCGGTGGGCTCCTCGTATCCGAGGGCGGTTGTTATTGCAACGAGGGCGGGGTCCAGCCCCAAAGCGGCAAAACCGCTAGGCTCTTCTACGGATTCCATACATTTCTCACTATTCGCCGCCAAGGGCTGACCCGCCCGCGCCGCAAAGGCGAACAGGCAAGTGGACCCAAGTCAGTTCTTTGTCGGCTTCTTCGCCGCTATCGGGCTCTTTAACGCGCTGCTGTTTCTCATCATGCGCGATCGCCCGTTCGCGTGGTATGCGGCCGCGATGGCGGCGATGATCGCCCTCACACTCATCGGTGCCGATGCTCCGGGTGTCTTTCGGATCGTCGCACTCTGCGCCTATTACGTCGCGCTCGTCGGCTTCGCCCGATCATTCCTCGAGATCGGGCGACGCTTTCCGGTGCTCGACCGCGTCCTCATCACGTTGTTGCTCGTCAACCTGGTGGGCATTATCTTCGAAAAGGTGCTTCCGCCATCGCTTTGGCATGACACCGTCGACGACATCTTCGACTTCGCGTTGCTGGCCGTCTGCGTTTGGGCGGGCATCCGTACCGTACGCGCAGGCGAATCCTCGGCGAAGTACTTCGTCATCGCCTTTGCCGGCGCTGTAATCGGCATCGCGATCAACGATTTCAGCGATCGTTCGTATTTGGGCGCATGGGCAAGTTATGCGTTGGAGGCCGGCGTAGCGTGGGAGGCCCTCTTCCTCGCACTCGCGCTCGCCGACCGTCTGCAGTTCGCGGTCGTCGATCAGTTGACGGGTATTCCGAACCGGCGTGCGCTCGACGCCGCGCTCGAACGTGCCTTTGCCTATTTCAAACGCACGCAGGTGCCGCTTGCGGTGTTGATGATCGATATCGACAACTTCAAAAACTACAACGATCAACACGGTCACCCGGCCGGCGACGTACTGCTACGCGACGTCGTGCGCGCCGCGCGCAATGTCTGCCGCTCCGGCATCGACACCTTCGCCCGATACGGTGGCGAGGAGTTCATCGCTATCCTCCCCGGCGCCGATTCGCGTACGGCAGGCGCGATCGCGGAGCGGATGCGCGCCGACGTCGCGCGATTGACGGCAGCCACGATCAGCGTCGGCGTCTCACTCACGATGCAGGGCGATGCGACCGCCGCGCGTGCCGTCGCGCGCGCTGACCAAGCGCTCTACGCCGCAAAGAACAAGGGCAAGAATCGGGTCGAGAGCGACCCGCTCAGCTGTGGTACAATGGCGGCTACATGACCAAGAATCATCGACTCGTGCTGGAGGTTGTGCGCGAGCACGGCCACGGCACGCATCTGTCGATGAGCGACGTGCATACGTTCGCCCGCGAGCGCCAATCGCGTATCGGCTTCACGACCGTCTACCGGGCGTTGGCACGCTTGCGTAACGAAGGCCTCGTCTCCGAGATTCGTCTGCCCGGCGCCGATGCCGCGTACTTCGAGCCTGCAGGTCCGGCGCACGCACATTTTCTCTGCTCGCGTTGCGGTGCCGTGCGCGACGTCGCCTACGATCTTCCCGCAAGCATCACCGACGAGATCGCCGTGCGTGAGGGCCTCGATATTCGCGACGTCAGCTTGAGCTTTCACGGCATCTGCGCCGCCTGCCGCTAGAACAACGCTCCCGTCAGCGACGGATCGTGTAACCGACGCCGTAGACGGTCTCGACGTACTCCGGGGCATGGGGGTCTGTCTCGATCTTGTTCCGCAGGTTGTTGATGTGACGATCGAGCGTGCGCTCCAAAATCCCGTGATCGTCCTCACCGAGGAGATCAAGCAACTGGGCCCGCGTGAAGACGCGGCCTGCATGCTCCACCAAGAGCGAGAGCAAGCGAAACTCCGTCGGAGTCAGCGAGACGTTCCGCGGGCCGATGCGGATGAGGTGCGCAGCTTCGTCGATCTCGAGTTCGCGAACGCGCAGGCGCCGCGTAGCGGTCGTTGCCGGCGCGCTCGTCGTCGCACGTCGCAAAACCGCACGAATGCGCAACATTACCTCGCGTGGCGAGAACGGTTTGACTACGTAGTCATCCGCGCCGAGTTCCATCCCGACGATCCGGTCGGTC
>CAJDXE010000026.1_pt1 | contig 13572 bp, 14 predicted proteins | sample 7391781 | NCBI WGS metagenome assembly CAJDXE01 (sample SAMEA7055730, study PRJEB34461) | soil metagenome | biome: terrestrial ecosystem; feature: Peninsula; material: soil | place: Antarctica | collected 2016
CAACACATGCTTCTACGGCGCGCGTGGCGGCGAAGCGTTCATCGCGGGTACTGCCGGCGAACGCTTCGCCGTGCGCAACAGTGGCGCAACGCTCGTGGTGGAAGGCGCAGGCGACCATGCCTGCGAGTACATGACCGCGGGTGCGGTGGCGCTACTCGGCCCGGTCGGGCGCAATCTCGCCAGCGGTATGAGCGGTGGCGTAGCGTTCGTGCTTCGCGATGAGAGGGAACTGCGCACCGGCCCCAACGGTATCGCCGTCACCGAGATGCGCGAGGATGATCCGGACGCTGCGTTACTGGAACGACTGCTCCGTGATCACGTCACCCACACCCAATCGCTCCGCGCCCAGGCTCTTCTCGCCGGCTGGCCACAGTCGGTCGAGAAGTTCGCGAAGCTGGCGCCGACGGTGGATGCCGAGCACCCGGTACTTGCCGGAGTTAGACCAAATATAGTATAATCTGACGATGGGTGAACCTTCCAAGAAGACTGATAGGGCGATGGAGTTCGTTGGGTCGTCTCGAGGCGATCTGTCGGAGTTCCCACCAGAAGTCAAACTGATCACCGGCTATGCATTGCGGCAGATTCAGCGCGGCAAGAGCCATGCGGACGCCAAAGTTATGAAGGGCGCGCTGCGAGATGTCATTGAGATCTGCGTTAACGATGATTCTGGGGACCGGACCTATCGTACGACCTGTACGGTCAAGATCGGTGATGTGGTCTACGTTTTGCACGCCTTTCAGAAGAAGGCCACATCGGGTATACAGACGCCGAAGCGAGAGCTGGACTTGATCGAGCGACGACTTAAGGCGGCGCGAAAACATTATGAGGAACACTATGGCGAACGGAATTAAGGAACGCTCGACTCGCGGAAGCGGGAACGTCTTTGCAGATATTGGGGTCGAAGCACCCGCAGAGGCGCTTGCGAAGGCAAGGATCGTCGAGACTATCGCTGACTTGCTCGCGTCGCGCAACGTTAGCCAACAAGAAGCGGGAACGCTTATTGGATTGACGCAACCTCAGGTATCGCGCTTGATGCGCGGAGACACACGAGCGTTTTCTTACGAGCGTCTCATGCGCGTTCTGACATCCCTAGGACAAGATGTTGAAATCACGATTAGCAAGGCAGGCGGTCGTAGGAAGAATGGTCGTATCTTGGTGAGCGCCTGAGCCCGATCAGTGCGCCTAGGCCCCTCTCGCCGACTGGCCGCAGTCGAATCGAGAAGTTTGCGAAGCTGGCTCCGGAGGTACCGGCAAGAGTTGCCGTGTAGATCTAGTGCTTTGTGGCCTTGTACTCGCGTAGGCTCGCGTCGAAGTAGCGTTTTACTACGCCGGCTTTGATGAGGCGTGCGATATCTTTGGAGAACTTCGCCGAGAGCTTCGGCCCGCATGGTGACGCCTTGCTGAATGCGAGGTAGAGGCCCTCGGTGACGAAGTTGGATTCGACGATGCGTACCGTTGGCGGCGCTTCCGCAAGGGCGGCATAGTAACCGACGAGCCCGTAGTCGGCGCGCTTTGCGAGTAGCGCATCATAGACAGCACCGAAGCCGGTGACGCTGAGTGTTGTCAGGTGCATCTGCATGAATGCATCGAACGCGTGGCCGTACGATTCGCCCGCGCTCACCGCGCCCTTCTTGCCGATGAGACTGTTCCAGTTCTTGTAGACGAACGGATCGCCGGCGCGTACGAGGACGGCCGACGGGTCCTGGGCGATCGCCGGATCAACATAGTTGAAGAACGGCATGCGTGCGCGCGTTTTGTAGAGGCCGACGATCGCATCGGCCTTGCCGGTCTTCACGGCCGCCTGCGCAGCATCCCAACTGCCTTCGTTGGTCACGGTGACCGAGACGCCCGCATCTTTCGCTAGTCGCTTGACTACATCGATGCCCGCACCGTGCAAGGTGCCACTGGTCGCCCATGAGACGGGCGGATAGGTCGGGTGCCCGGTGAGCACGAGGTTCGAGCAGAAGCCAACGGCGGCAATAAGCGACAACATCATAAGGCGAGCCTTCTACGAGCGCATCTGAACACCCGCACGGGAACTTTGCGCGCTGAAACGTACGTTGCGAGCTTATGAGAACGTTTTTTGCTGCTCTCCTCGTTACGCTATTCTGTGGCTCGGGGATCGCCTCAGCCCAGCCCGCCTTCACCGTCGACGGCAACATCGCGCTACAATCATTTGTCTCGCTGACCGACGCGCATCTTGGCGCGACGTTGCACGATCTCACGACCTTCGCGGGCACGGCGGCCGCGCGGTCGGGTGATTGGCAGATGATCGAAACCCCCTTACGCGCCGCGATGAATACGGATGTGCCCGGTACCGCGATCTACGCTTCGCCGAATGGGCAGTATTGGGTCGTCGGAAAGGGCGCCCAGCCGGTCCCGATCGCCGACCGCGCGTATTTTGCGCAGGTCTTCGCCGGCAAAAACGTCGTCGGCGACATCGTCTTCGGGCGCTCGACGGTGGCACCGGTCGCGATCGCGGCGGTTCCCGTGCGCGACGCCGCCGGCAAGATCGTCGGTCTCGTCGGTGCGGGCGTCGACTTGACGAAGCTCAACGCAATCCTCACCAAAGAGATGGGCGTCAACAGTAGCGTCGTCTTCTGGGCAACCGATGCGCACGGGATCACCGCACTACATAGCGATGCGGCGAATATCCTCAACGACGTGCTAAAGGTTCCGGAGTTACATGCCGCACTCTCGCACATGATCGCGACCGACTCCGGTGTGGAGACCTACTCGTTCAAGGGCAAGATGCGCACCACGCTCTTTCGCCATTCAACGCTCACCGGCTGGACCTACGGGTTCGGCCTCATTAAGTAACCGTTGCTTCGCCGGTGACGTAGGCGCGTCCACGGATAAACGGGATGATCGACTTCTCATCGGCCGCTTCGATGCGGCCGGTGAAGAGGCTGCCGGTGATGCTCTCCTGTCGCCACACATCGCCCGCTCGTAGTTTACCGCGCGCGGCGAGAACGGCCATCTTCGCCGACGTCCCGGTGCCGCACGGCGAGCGATCGTACTCGCCGCTCGGGCACAACACGAAGTTCTTCGCATCGGCATCGCTACGGAGCGGCGCACCGGTGAGCTCGACATGATCGATCTCCGCGCCGGCTTCCCCCGTGATGCCCTGCGAACGTAATGCAGCGTGTATCGCGAGTGTGCGGTGCATGAGTTGCGGCATGTTCTCGGCGAGTACGTCATCCGCATCGATGAGAAAGAACCAGTTGCCGCCGTAGGCGATGTCGCCGATTACGGTGCCGATGCCGGGTACGTCAACCGCGACGCCGAGGCGGTACGCATACGACGCGACGTTGCGGATCTCAACGGTACGGTCGTCGAAGCGCTCTGCGCGGATGCTGCCGGCGGGCGTATCGAGCAAGAGCACGCGATCCGCATCGGTGAGTCGGCCGAGGTGGACGAGCGTCTCGACGACGCCGATCGATCCGTGCCCGCACATGCCGAGGTAGGCGGCACGATCGGCGAAGATGACGCCGGCGATTGCATCTGCACTGACGGGCGATGTGAGGTATGCGGCGACTGCGCCATCGGGCGCATCTGCGCCGTGCGTGATTGCGATGCGCAGGTGATCCCAATCGCGTTGCAACGCATCGCGCCGTTGTGCCATCGTCGCGCCGTCGAGATGTGGCATGCCGTCAACGACGACGCGGGTCGGTTCACCGCCGGTGTGCGAATCGATTAACCGCATCAGCGAAAGCGCTCCAGATCGAAGGGGCTCAGATCAACCGGCGGGATTTCGCCGAGGAGCAACGCTGCGACGCACTCTGCGGTGATCGCCGCTTGGGTGAAGCCCAAGTGTTCGTGACCGAAGGCGTAGAGCAGATTCTGATGACGCGCGGCGTGCCCGATTGCGGGGAGCGCATCGGGAAACGCCGGGCGAAAGCCCATCCACCGCGTTGCGTTCTCGCATTGCACACCGGGAAGATAGGTCTGCGCCGTCTTCACCAGCATCTCCGAGCGCTGCGGATTTGGCGGGGCCTTGAGCCCGGCGAACTCTACTGTTCCGGTAACGCGTAAGCCGTAGTTGAGCGAGGTCATCGCGACCCGCGATTCGGCGAAGACGAGCGGATGGCGCAACGTCACGTTCGGCGTGGGTATGGTGAGATTGTAGCCGCGTTCGGTGTCGAGCGGCACGTAATAGCCGAGCGGGCGCAACAACTCGTGTGACCACGCACCAGCGGTGATGATCGCGTGCGTGAATGTCTCGCTTCCCGGCGAGACGCGCCAGCCGCCGTCGACCGGAGCGATGGCGCGCACCGATTCTTTCACGATAACGCCGCCGGAGTCTCGGAGATATGTCGCGAGCTGTGCGCCGTAGCGGAGCGGATCGATTATGCGTGCGTCACCCGGGAAGAGCAAACCGCCCGCGAGGCCTGATGCAAGCGCCGGCTCGAGTTCACGCAGTTGCGCTGCATCGAGTATTTGTACCGGGACACCCGCCTCTGCAACCGCTTTTGCCATCTCCGCGAGGTGCGGCAGCATATGTGCATCGCGCGCAACGTGGATGCCACCGCAACGCTCGAGGAACTCTGCGGCGCCCGCACGCTGGGCAAGCGCGGCGGTTGCATCGTTCGCGTTGCGGTTGAGCGCGGTGAGTGCGGCCACGGCGTGCACGTAGTTAGCCGGTCGCGCTGCATTGAGGAAGTGCAAGCCCCAACGCACGAGATGCGGGAGATACTGCGGCCGTACCACGAGCGGACCGGTGCGATCGAAGAGCATTCGCGGGAGATCGCGTAGCGTTTGCGGGCTCGCGAGCGGAAAGATCTCACCCGGCGAAAGATAGCAGGCACTGCCTCCGGCCGTATGAATCGCCGGCTCTTCGGGCTCGAAGACGGTGACGTCGACGCCGCGTTCGCGTAGGGCGATCGCGGTGCTGATGCCGACGATGCCGCCGCCGATGAGCGCTACGCGCATGTGAGTGCATCCCTTTGCGCGAGATACGGCTCGAGCAACGTTGCTACGCTGGCGATATGCTCGGTGAGAATAGCGACAGCACGCGCCTCGTCTTTGCGTTTGCAGGCGCGCAGCAGTGCGCGATGTTCGTCTTGCCCTTGCTTGCGGTAGTGCAACAGCGAGACGTGCGCGTAGAGGTAGCGTTCGACTTGCACGTTGAGGCGTTCGATCATCGCGAGCAGATGGGGGCGGTTCGCGGCGGCGTAGAGCGTCGCGTGAAAGGCCCAGTTGCGTTCGCTCCACGTTTCAAGGAAGTTCGGATCGGTGTCGGAGGCGTCGAGGATCTCCGCGGCCTTCGCAATTGTGGCGCTATCGAGATGCGGCATCGCCAGGCGCAACGCTTCGCTCTCGAGCACCACGCGAATCTCGCAGAGCTCGCGCAACTCGGCGGCGCTCAACTCGACGACGATCACGCCGCGGTTGGGGAGGAACGTCACCAGCCCCTCGCCTTCGAGTTGGCGTAGCGCTTCGCGAACCGGGATGGCGCTGGTGCCGTAGGTCGCGGCGAGGTCGTCTTGGCGCAGGGCTTGCCCGCCGCGAAAGACGCCGCGCACGATCTCCTTACGGATCGCGCTCGCTAGGTTGAGGTACCCTTGCTTTTTCGCCATGCTTGGGGATAGTATAGGAAATCATATAGGATTTATCAAGTCACCAGGAGCGCGATCTTCATGCAATGGCACGGCGTCTTCCCCGCGATCACTACCCCGTTCGACGAGCAACTCGCGGTCGATTACCGCGCCCTTGAGACCCATGTGCGCTGGATGGCTGAAGCCGGCTGTGACGCCATCGTGCCGCTCGGCTCGCTCGGCGAAGCCTCAACGTTGTCGTTTGCGGAGAAGGTCGCGATCCTGGAGAGCTGCGTTGCCGCGGTCGATCGGCCCGTCGTTGCCGCCGTCTCGGCGTCGAGCACGAGCGAAGGCGCTGCGCTAGCGCACGAAGCGCAACGCGTCGGTTGCGCCGGGTTGATGGTATTGCCGCCCTACATCTATCGCGGCGACACGCGCGAGACCGAGGCATACTTCGATACCGTGATCAGCGCGACGAAGCTGCCGTGCATGCTCTATAACAATCCGATCGCCTACGGTACCGATGTCCTACCCGAGGGCGTCCAGCGGCTCGCAGTGCGTCACGAGAACCTCGCCGCGATTAAAGAGTCCAGCACCGATGTGCGCCGCGTTACCGCGATCCGTAGCCTGATCGGTGAGCGGCTCGCCATCTTCGTCGGCGTCGACGACGCGATCGTCGAGGGCATGCAGGCCGGCGCGACCGGCTGGGTAGCCGGGCTCGTCAACGCCTTTCCGGCCGAGTCCGTCAAGCTCTACCAACTCGTACGCGACGGACACCTGGAAGAGGCGCGTGCGCTCTACGCCTGGTTCTTGCCGCTGTTGCGCCTGGATACGGTGCCGAAGTTTGTGCAATTGATCAAGCTGGTGCAAGCCGAGCGCGGACACGGTAGCGCGCGCGTGCGCCCACCGCGCCTGCAACTCGAAGGACGAGAGTTGGAAGAAGCGCGCACGATCATCCGCGGGAGCTCGGTATGAAACAGAACTTCATCGGCGGCGCATGGACCGACGGCGACGCCGTCTACCGCAACATCAACCCCTCGAATACCGCCGATATCGTCGGCGAATACGCGCATGGCGATCGCGCCGATGCGCAAGCGGCGATCGCGGCAGCGCGCGCGGCGTTCCCCGCATGGTCGCGCAGTGGCCTTCAGCAGCGCTTCGATCTGCTTGATCGCATTGGCACCGAGATACTCGCGCGCAAGGATGAACTCGGGCGCTTGCTTTCGCGCGAAGAGGGGAAAACGTTGCCCGAGGGCATCGGCGAGGCGACACGGGCCGGGCAGATCTTCAAGTTCTTCGCGGGCGAAGTGCTGCGCAACGACGGCGATGCCATCGGGTCGACGCGCCCCGGCGTTGCGGTCGAAGTGACCCGCGAACCCGTCGGCGTTGTCGGCCTCATCACGCCGTGGAACTTCCCGATTGCGATTCCCGCCTGGAAGATTGCACCCGCCCTCGCGTACGGTAACTGCGTCGTCTTCAAGCCGGCGGAATTGGTTCCGGGCTGCGCTTGGGCGCTTGCCGAGATTATCGCAGGCGCATTCGCCGCCATCTACGGCGATGGTACGTTCAGCGGCGTCTTCAACCTCGTGATGGGCACGGGCACAACCGTTGGGAACGAGATCGTTACCTCGCCCGATGTCGATGCGATCAGCTTCACCGGCTCCATCGTTACCGGTGGCATGATCGCCGCGGCAATCCCCACGAAACGCCTGCAACTGGAGATGGGTGGGAAGAACCCGCTCGTCGTGCTCGACGACGCCGATCTCGGTGTCGCGGTAAACTGCGCGATTCAGGGCGCATACTTTTCAACCGGCCAGCGTTGCACCGCAAGCAGCAGGCTCATCGTGACGAGTGGCATCCACGATCGCTTCGTCGCCGCGATGACGGAGAAGATGCGCGCGCTTGTCATTGACGATGCGCTCAAGGCCGGCACGCAGATCGGGCCGGTCGTCGACGAAACACAACTCGCCAAGGATCTCTCGTATCTCGCAATAGCCGAGAGCGAAGGCGCGCATCGCGTCTGCGGCGGCGAACGCCTCACGCGTGGGACCGACGGCTTCTACCTCGCGCCGGTGCTATGGACCGAGACCACCAACGCGATGCGCATCAACCGCGAAGAGATCTTCGGACCGGCCGCCACCGTGATTCGCGCAAGCGACTACGACGAGGCGATCGCGATCGCCAACGACTCGCCCTTTGGCCTCAGCTCCGGTATCTGCACCACGTCGCTGAAGCACGCAGCGCGCTTCAAGCGCGATGCCCAGGCCGGTATGGTGATGATCAACCTCGCCACCGCCGGCGTCGACTACCACGTGCCGTTCGGCGGCCGGAAGGCCTCAAGCTATGGTCCCCGCGAGCAAGGCCGCTACGCCCGCGAGTTCTACACCGTGGTCAAGACGGCATATATCCAGGCCGAGCCCTAACTAGGGAGCAATGGCTCGATACCCGCCGTACGGACGTACGGAAGGATTGACCTTTTGTGGCGCTTGTGCTAGTCTTGGCCTGCGGGCGACGCTAGTGACCCGCGCCTAGTCTTGGAGGACCCCAATGCCCACCTCGATGCCGCGCCGGCACAAGCGCTTAGAATTGCGTCTCACGAGTGAGGAGCGCGCCTTGCTTGAGCACGCTGCGTTGTTGAGAACCTCGGGCGATTTGAGCCGCATGGTAACGACGATCGCTGTTGATGCCGCTCGCGCGATCATTCACGAACACGAAGTGACGGTCATGACGCACGACACGCGTGAAGCGTTCTATTCGGCGCTCTTCGATACGAGCGCTAATCCCGCGTTGGCGAAACTTTTCGCGGAGCCATCGCCGGAAGGCTACGATTTCTAAATGCCGATCGAACCCTTTGACGTCACGAGGCATGATCGCGCGGGCTTCTCGTGCGGCGTCGAAGAGGTTGACCGCTATTTCCAAGCGGTAGCGCGCCAAGCCGCCGAAAGATATATTGCACAAACGTACGTTCTCGTGACCACATCGCCTCGTGCAGAACCGTGCGAAGTGATTGGCTACTACACGCTTGTTCCCCACACATATCGCGATGTGGAAATGGATGCAACGACGGCAAAGGCGCTCAAGGTGAAGTCCTTGGGCTCAATCCCCGTGATTCTCCTCGGGCAACTCGGTGTGAGGAGCGCTCACCAGGACAAGCGCGTTGGGACTGCGCTTCTCCGCGATGCCCTTCGTCGCGCACTCTATGCGGCGTTGAGTATCGGGGGCGTCGCCGTGATCACTGACCCGATCGATAAGCGAGCCGAAGGTTTCTATATCCACAACGGCTTCAAACCGATCTTGGGCCAGGAGCCACGCCTGCTGATTCCGACCAGTCAACTCGCGAAGCATAATCCTGAGATCGTTGCAAACTTTAAGACCCAACCGAAGACGATCGAGATATCGAGCGGATCCCAGGAGTTCCTCGCCTAGCTTCTTGCGGCCCCGCGGGTTCGCACGCCGGTCGGTGTCGTTTGGTTGTTTGATGGGAATATGGTCACCATGACAGCTCACAATGAACCCAATGAGCATGCGGACGAAGACAACGATAAAGCGAAGCACGACTCGGCCGAGCACGACCGGGAAGAAGTGAACGAAGCGATCGTCGCCGCCGATGACACCGGGATGCTCGCAAACGCGCGTAGCCTCACGGAAGAGTTTGAACGAGAGGCTGAAGAGCGCATCGAGCAAAGCTAGTCGGCAAGCGGCGCTGCTGCGCCATCCTCCCTGGCCGAAACATGTTCTTGAAGCGGGGAATAAGCCATCGTAGCGTTAGCGGATCGCCGGCTCGCACTCTGCGCCTCGGTGTAGCCCGCCGGTGCCTCGAAGAGTGATGTATCGGCGGCGGTGAGTGTGCGCACGTTGCCGCGCAGGGTGACTACCGCAACCTCATCGCTTGGCATCGGTACGAGTGTCCGATCGTTTCTTGAGATAACTGTCTCGACCATACTGTAAAGCAAAAAGTGCGGGTAGACCGCTGCGATGGGCGCGTAGGGATCGAGTGGTGTTGCGAGGTTGCAGCCGCTTAGGCGCGCTAGTGTCGGGGTAGTCGCTTGCAGCCAGTTCGCGTAGAACCCGATCGCTATGCCTGGATCGGTGCGTTGCGGATCATAGACAAGAACGACGAAGTGCAGTGCCTGGGAATATTTACACGATGGATCAGAGACCGTCTGGGTGATACGTTGCGCGACCCCTTTGTAGGTGATGCCGTCCACGACCGCGTCCGGAAATGCGTCGCTCGTTGAATGTACGAAGACGGGGACCGGCGAGTTTGTCGGAGCGGGTGATGTTGCGAGCGCAGCTTTTTCGAACGGGACCGAATACGTGTCGCTTACAACGTTCGAGGAGATTATTGTATAGGTTCGCTTTCTGGAATCGATGACAATCGTGCGATGGTCGTCGGGTCGATGGATGACGATCACCCCCGTCACGGGATTCTCGAGACGCGACATCGTTCCCAACCATGCGATGCGTTGGACATGTGGCGGTGGGAACTCGGTGGATGTCATCGCGCCGCTGAGGAGCGTTGCAAGCGTCGCATCATACGTTTTCTGGAAGTCGGCCGCCCGTGCTAACGGGGTCGTGCGCGTTACGATGCTCACCTGATCATAGGAGACACCGGTCGTAACAGCCGGCGGCGCCGCGGCGCCAAGCAGTACGATGAACGCGGAGATAAACGCGAGACCAAACATTGCACACCCTTTGCAGATTAGCGCTATATTAGATGCGAGTTTTCGGCGAGAACGGTGGTTCCTGCACCGCCTTTAGGTTTGGGCGGAGCGCAGACGATGAGGTGTACCGAGCAGATTGTTGACATCGTAGGCATACGTCACCGTGACGACGACGACGTAGATGTTGGCGACGGTGAAGGGGATGATTGCGTCGCGGTACCGCAAGTGACGAGGAACATCGTTATCGTCAGGAGTGCGGCTATGGGCAACACCCGTCCGGCCGCAATAAGTCCGATCGCGATTATACGATGAAAGCTCGTCATATAGACTCCTCATTCAAGCCCATTACCATGTATGAAGACGCCCGCTCTTTCAAGCGGGCGTCGCGTGTTGCGGTATCGCCGGGGCTCTAGTGCCCGACGTTTGCGCTGAGTTGGAGAAAGACCGTGCGCGGCGGTAAGAACTCCCAGTTCGTTGGACCGATTCCTCCGCCCAGTGCCTGGTACGTATAGCCGCCGAAGTACAGACCGCAAGTCGCGCCGTTGTTCGGACCGTACGTCGTGCTGCTCAGTCGAAGATTCGAACCGTTGTTGAGCTGCTAATAGAGATACGTTACGGACGCGCTGTCAACCCGTCGGGAGCGGGGCGAGTTCGTCTGGAAGCGAATCCGGTGTACATGTTTATCGGCGCACTCGAGATTCCAACGGCGGGGACAGTCCGTTTGGTCGAAGACGTTCGTGGCATAGAGGCGATCGTGGCGAAGTATCCGCAAGGTGTGGCAAGGGGCAGCGATGCGTTGGTCGCGATGTCATGGGTCTACGAAGAGGACCTGAGCGCGGTAGAACCACTCTTAGGCAACGCGAAGCTCGGGACGATTCTGAGCGCATGGAACTTCGACCCAACCGAAGACTATCCCGATGGGTTTGACCTAACGTGGGCGACCGCGTTGATAAACGACTTCAGAGGCATTAACGATGACCTGGGCACGTTGGAGGGCGTTCGCGGCGAACACTTCACGAGGTTGTTGTCTTGGCAGCCCCGGGTCGACAAGGATCGAACCGCTCTGCTCGCATGGGTAACGCCCGAGCATCTTGAAGCGGTGTCTGGAGAGCCCGATGCGGCACCGCGGCTGGCGGAAGCGTTCGCGCTCAATGGGTACGACGGAATTATTCTATCCGGTGGTGTCGAGGATGCATCGGGGATGGAGACGCTGACAATGTTTGCCGAAGGAATGCGTCGAGGCGCAAGTTTACCGTTGATTCTTGCGACTCGTCGCGAAACAGAGTTAGTTGTCGAACCCTTCGCAATGCATTTTTGGCGCGGCCCGGAGCCTAGTCTTTCGGACGTTACGGAAACGCTCAGGGAATTTGGCTTGGAAAAATTGACTGCCCTCGAATCATTTGCAAGATCGGGGCTGTCGGTGGCATGCGGAAACGTTGCGAATACGACCCGCGCGAAGGCAACAAGAAGCCCGCCTCTAGTCGGGCGGGCTTTTCTATATGGTGGATCCGACTCAGTCGGCGGAGGGCCAAATGACGCTCGCGCCAGGTTTCCGGTGCGGGACTCGCCTCGAATTTAGTGCGGTGGCGCTTGTGTCGCAAACGGACGTGGAATAAATCCCGGAGGCGGCGAGTCGCTCACACCGGGCGGTGGCGGCACCGGTTGGACGCCGATCGATGCGCAGCTCAGGGGTGACGGAATAGAGCGAACCGTCGCATCCGCAAAAAGCGCCAGGCTTCTTGGCAGAGGGTCGGTCGCACCACTAAGACGGCCTTCATCAAAAGCAGCAGCTAAATTCGAGATTGCGGGATTTGCGTCGCCCGGTCCGTTGGGCATATATGGCGCTTCATCGGGAAGCGTAGCGAGAGTCGGCAAACCAAACACGGTTTCGACGAGCTTGATTACGGAATCTTGATCGTCATACTCTTTCACTACTGTGCCGGTCTTCGCAAACGGAGAGATGACGATTGCGGGAACACGTTCGCCGTCACCGCATGGATGCGCGTCGGGACACTTCTCGAAACTCGTGGGAACCTTGTGATCCCAAAAGCCGCCAGCATCATCCCACGTGATCACGATCACCGAGTCGCTCCAATATTTACTGTTTACAATGAGGTTCACGAGCGAGGCGACGTGCGCCTCGGATATCTGCGCATCTGCATATCCCGGATGATCGTCGTCTCCGTTGAAGTGGCTCTGTACGAATGGGTCCTTGTTCGCCGGATGCAACCCCAGTGTGTTCTGCGAACCGCCTTTGAGATAATAGAGGCCTCGTTCGCCTAAACGGCCCGCTCGAATGTCCGCAGGAAAGGTGCTTAGATCGCGCATCTGCGAGTGCATAACGTCGTTTTTGACGACGTAGCCGAAATATTGCGGCGCCGCGTGATGTGCAATGAAGCCCGCATGGTTCGGACTTGCAAAGCCTTCCTGATACCAGCGCCATGGAATGGCGGCCGGACCGAGTCTTGCAATTACGCGCTCATCAAGGCGAATGTCATCGGTATCGTTGGTTACCCGTTTTGTTTGACCATGCTCCATGGTGAGCAAGAGATTCGCATAGGTCAGGTCGATCTGACGTACGGCCGAGTGGTCTGCTGAATTATATGGGCCGAAGGCGGGGTCGAGGTCAGTAAAGACGGGCAACCCTGGCTTGTCGACCGCCAGGGCTTGCTGGCTCGGGTGTCGGGCGAGCTGTGTTAAACCGTTCTGTGCCGCAATGATTTCGATATTGCTGGGTGTCGACGGCCCGCGCAGCGCCTGATGGAAGTTATCAAAAAGGGTGAAACGCTTGGCATAGGCCCAAAGCAGCGGAATCGTATCGCAATCAATGTGATACATTGATTCTTCGCCCACTGAAATCAATTGCTTGTTAGTTGGATGGTGTGATTTTTCGTGCTCCTCCTGCGCGCGGACAAACTGGTTCATGCGCAATCCATTGAACGCCTGGATCTGGACAGCACGCTCGTTTGACTCATAGAAAACGTCAGGGTCGGTAATTCGAAACGGAGTTATCGTGTGTCCGGTAACGGGCTCTGTTTGCGCAAAACCATGGGTGTGCGCATCGGCAGACCAGACGCCGTCTGCACCGGGAAAGGTTCCAAACTCGTTGTCAAACGAGCGATTCTCTTGATAGATGATAAAAACGTGTTTGATACGGTGGTGCAACATAGCATTGACGTCGGGCGCAGCAACCGGTGCTCCGCGCATTCCGACGACGAAGAATAAAGCTCCCAGCACGGCTGCGGCAGCGACCAGTTGGCGAATAGTCATACCGTGACCCTCCTGCGGGTACCTTACGCCATAGAAGGAGCCGCTTCATGTTAAAGTGCGACCGCTTATCCTTTGTGCGCCTGGGATAGGTCTCGAAGCGG
>CAJDXE010000050.1_pt1 | contig 13404 bp, 14 predicted proteins | sample 7391781 | NCBI WGS metagenome assembly CAJDXE01 (sample SAMEA7055730, study PRJEB34461) | soil metagenome | biome: terrestrial ecosystem; feature: Peninsula; material: soil | place: Antarctica | collected 2016
CGTAACGCAAGCGATGAGCGGACACGTTGGTCCTGCGATCGCAGCAACCGACTACGTGCGTCGGTTCGCCGAGAACATTCGCCCCTACCTCGACCGTCGCTATGTAACGCTCGGCACCGACGGCTTCGGGCGTAGCGATTTCCGTAAGAACTTGCGTTCGTTCTTTGAAGTAAATCGCTACTACGTCGCTATCGCGGCGCTTAAGGCGCTCGCCGACGACGGCGAGATTGCGACGAGCGTCGTCGCCGACGCGATCGCCAAGTACGGCATCAACAGCAACGCACCGGCGCCGTGGACGGTCTAACCCGATGAGCGTCATCGACATCAAGGTTCCTGATATCGGCGACTTCGCGGATATTCCCGTCATCGAAGTGCTGGTGAAACCCGGCGATGTCGTCAAGAAGAACGACTCCCTGGTCACGCTCGAAAGCGACAAAGCATCGATGGAGGTTCCGTCAAACGCTGACGGCACCGTTGTCGAGGTACTCGTGAAGATCGGCGACAAAGTCCGTGAAGGCAGCGTCATCGTCAAGCTGGATAGCGGTCCCTCGACTACGGCTTCGCCTACGCTCGGGATGACAACAACTGCGGCCGCACAGACAGCGATGCCATCGCAAGCGTCGGGCGCAGCCCCCACTCCATCGCAAGCGTCGGTGTCATCCCAAGCGTCGGGAGCGGAGCGACCAGACGCTGTGTCATCCCGAGCGTCGGGAGCGGAGCGACCAGAGTCGAGGGGCGCCTCGCTGATTGAGCTCATTGTTCCCGACATCGGGGACTTCGAGGGCATTCCGGTTATCGATGTGATGATCAAGCCGGGCGACGTAATCGAGAAAGAAGCGAACATCGTCACTCTCGAGAGCGACAAAGCCTCGATGGACGTGCCGGCCAGCACGGGCGGCACGGTTAAAGAAGTCCGCGTCAAAGTCGGCGACCACGTAAGCAAAGGCACCGTCATTGCAACCCTGGTTGGTGGTCCCTCGACTACGGCTTCGCCTACGCTCGGGATGACAAGCACTACGGCTTCGCCGACAGGAGCACAGCGACCAGACGCCATGTCATCCCGAGCGTCGGGAGCGCAGCGACCGGAGTCGAGGGACGACACACCAAGCAACGCAACGCCGATCGAGCGTCCCTCGACTACGGCTTCGCCTACGCTCGGGATGACAAGCACTACGGCTTCGCCTACGCTCGGGATGACAAGCACTACGGCTTCGCCTACGCTCGCTCCTCAAGATGACAAGCGTGGAACCGTTCATGCGTCGCCTTCGATTCGGCGATTTGCGCGGTTGTTGGGCGTCGATCTCGGCGGCGTACGCGGGAACGGGCCGAACAGTCGCGTTACTCGCGAAGACGTCCAAGGCTTCGTGAAAAATGCTTTGCAGAGCGGCGCATCGTCAAGCGGCGGATCGTTCCCCGGCCTGCCACCGTGGCCGACGGTCGACTTCGCGAAGTACGGCCCGATCGAACGCACACCACTCTCGCGCATCAAGAAACTCTCCGGCCCGAACCTGCATCGCAACTGGGTGCAGATTCCGCACATTACCAACTACGACGAAGCGGATATCACCGAGCTCGAAGCCTTCCGCACCGAAATCAACGCGGAGCAGAGCAAGGGTGGTGGGGCAAAGCTCACAATGCTCGCGTTCCTGGTGAAAGCCGCGGTTCGTGCGCTCGAAAAGTTTCCGGACTTCAACTCTTCACTCGACGGCGATGCGCTCGTCCATAAGGGCTATTACAACATCGGCTTCGCCGCCGATACGCCGAACGGCCTCGTCGTCCCGGTGCTCAAGAACGCCGACACGAAAGGACTCTTCGAGATCGCATCCGAGAGCGCAGCGCTCGCCGGCAAGGCGCGCGACGGCAAGCTCGGTATCGCCGATATGCAAGGTGGTACGTTCACCATCTCGTCGATCGGCGGCATCGGTGGAACGGCGTTCACGCAGATTGTCAACGCGCCCGAAGTCGCGATCATGGGTGCGACCCGCAGCGCAATGAAACCGGTCTGGGACGGCAAGCAGTTTGTTCCGCGTCTGATGCTCCCGGTCAGCGTCTCCTACGATCATCGCGTGATCGACGGAGCCGCAGCTGCCCGTTTCCTCGTCTATCTCACCGGTCTGCTCGGGGATTTCCGCCGAACGGCTTTGTAGTCAACGCTTTCTATTGACTAGCGGCGGCAGCGGCGGTAGGCTTACTCTATGAGTCGTCCCGCCTGGTCGCCGCTAATTCTTCCCGATGCGCCGCCCGATGCGGATGCGATCGGGAATGTCCACGGGCTTCTGGACCGACTCATCGCCGGCTACAACGGCCGAACCGTCGCCCGTATGCTCGACATCGACCCTGCAATGATAACGCGGTGGCGTGCAGGCAAAACCATCAGTCCCGTGATGGGGCGGCGGATCATCGATCTCCATGACATCATCAATCGAGCCCTCCAGAGCATGTTGCCCAGCGTCGCCGCGACATGGCTGGTCGGCAGCGATCCCCTCCTCGACGGCGCACGACCAATCGACGTTCTCGCGATTCGCGGCGTGATTCCCGTCTTGGAAGCGCTCGACGCGCACGAAGCCGGGGCGTACGCGTGATATTCTACCGTGTCTTCCCGTACGACCCGATGGCCCGGAACGATGAGGCGGGACACCCACTCTTCGTTCCCACTTCTCGCTATGGGCGCGTCGACAATCCGGATCGCTACCGCACATTGTATTGCAGCTCTCACGCAATGGGAGCGGTTGCCGAAGCCTTCGGACTCTTCTCTGAGTGGAGCGCAGACATGCTGACGCACGGTAACGGCTGAATCACACAGTCATGGGCGCTTCGCATCTACGATGCGGGTGGCGCGGATGGCGTTTCATGGTGGTCCTACTACAAACCTGAGTGGAACTCGACGGGGCTCTGGAACCGCCACAAGACGAGCGTGCAGTCGATCGAGCCGCTCTCCCTGAAACATCCGGCTCTCCTCGCCGCGGCGCATGAAATCGCACGCGTCATTCGCATTACGCCGGCGCACGGGTGAGCGTAAACGTGATTCGTGCCGACGCCTACGAACGCGCGGCGTGGAAGAATGGCGGCGGGGTCACGCACGTGATTGCCGCTAGCGAAGCCTGGCGCGTTTCAGTCGCGAGCATCGAGCGCGATGGGGCGTTCTCCGATTTTGGCGGGTACGATCGCACGATCGTTGCACTCGATGGAGGTCGCGTTATGCTCGCGTTTGCAAACGGTGAGTTGCGCGTACTCGAACCATTCGTTCCATACTCGTTTGCCGGCGAAGCGCCGGTCGTCGCGCATCTCGACGGCGAACCCGCAAATGATTTCAACATCATGACGCGGCGCAATAGCTGTACGCATGAACTTACGATCGCGCGCGTCACGTCGACAATGAGACTCGAAGCGGGTGACCTCTTCGGTCTCGCCTACGTGGCGAGCGGCACCGCCATGTTCGGCGAGAGCATCGCGCATTGCGGCGATACGATCCGCCTTGGTCCATCGGAGCACGCAAGAATCACTGCTACCGATGACCAGGCCACGCTCATCGTCTGTAGGGTTTCTGCGGTGACCCGGCAATAACCGCAACGGGCAATCGAGCGTGCTTCTAACGCTCGGGCGAACCAAGACCGGCGCGGGGTTAAACCCGCGCCGGTTTCAATTTGTTGATGATACGCCCAACAACCGCGCCGAGGATCATCGCCGGGAGCAAGATGAGCGAGGCCTTCACACCGCGCCCGGGAAGAAACGCGATCGCGACGGCGACGAAGGTCGCCATCGTCAAAAGCCGGTAGGCCGTCTCTACCCCCTTGCGCGCAACCACCGGATCGAGCGCATCGCCACGGAGATGGCGCCCAAGCAAGAACTGCGCCCCGCAGACCGCCAGCACGATCGCCAGGATGACAAAGTAGAAAGTCGTCGCCAGGTTTGCATCGGCGAGCAACGATCCGACGACGGCAAAGCGCATAACGAACTGCACGCCGAGAAGCAGCAGCATGACGCAGGATAACCCGACGAGGTGCAACGCAATCATCGGCCAGGTCGGCACGAAGAAATCCTCGCTGATGCTGCGATAGAGCATCCAGATCCAGCACGTCATCGCAAACGACCAGCCGAAGCCAACGAGTACGAGGAAGAGCCACTCCGGTGTGAGGTGCGCCTGAATCGTCAGGCCGAGCGTCAGTTCCGCGAGGCTAAAGCCGATGACGATGTCGACGAACGATTCGAGGCGTTCGGAAAAACGTGCGTCGCGTGCGTTCGCGTAACGCTCGCTCATGCCGGTGCCTTACCGACAATATACCCGGTCAACCATCGCTCCGCGATCAGCGGCAGCAACGATGGGACAATGATGAGCGGGAACAAGCTCGAGTCGAGATGCGAGAGCTGCGCCGAGACGAAGATCAGCACGATGCCACCGACCCCGGCATTCAATGCCCGTGCGACGCCCCATCGCTTCACCGGATAGGCAAGGTCGTTCCAGCGGGTGCGTATGCCGATTCCATAGAGCATGCCGAGGAGCACCAACACGATGCCGTAGAGCGCCATCCATAGGCTCAGAAACGGAACGACGTTCCGGAGATGCTCATGCGCAATCCCCAGCATCTTCTCCGCGACGATCGTTGAGGTGAAGATAAAGACGGCGATTCCCGCCAACGCAGTAAAGTTCACGATGATCGTAAAGGCGTTGGCTACAAAATAGTAAGCGAAGAGACGGTTGTGCAGCCACCAGAGCAACGCGACGACGCCGAAACATGCCACGAACGCCGTGATATGCGGAAGCATCTCGTCGATGCGAATATCCTTGGTACCGAGATTGAGTGCCAAGAACGCCATCGAGAAGCCGATGACGATATCCGAGAATGCTTCCAGGCGATGGATCAAGCGCTCGTCGCGCGGATCCACCACCAGCTTCGAGAACGATCCCCGAAACAGAAACAACGCTAGCCGCGTGCCTTGAGTTGTCGCAGGACGTATTGCAGAATGCCGCCGTGACGGTAGTACTCCGCTTCATCCGGCGTATCGATTCGCACGAGTGCCTTGAAACTCAGGCCGCGCTTGGTCTCCGAGTCGGCGACGTGGACCGTCACGTGCATCCGCGGTGTAACGCCCGCTTGGATACCGGTGATATCATACGTCTCTTCGCCGGAGAGCGCATAGGTCGTCGCATCGGCGCCATCGAGGTATTCGAGCGGCAGAACGCCCATGCCGATGAGGTTGCTGCGATGGATGCGTTCGAACGATTGTGCGATCACGGCTTTGATGCCGAGCAGATACGGACCCTTCGCCGCCCAATCGCGCGACGAACCCGAGCCGTACTCTTTGCCCGCGAGGACGACCAGCGGCGTACCGTCGGCGCGGTAGCGCTCCGACGCGTCGAAGATCGACATCTGTTCGTTGCTCGGCAAGTAGCGGGTGACGCCACCTTCAATACCGGGAACCAGTTCGTTGCGCAGGCGCACGTTCGCGAACGTACCGCGAACCATTACTTCGTGATTACCCCGCCGCGCACCGTACGAGTTGAAATCGGTCGGCGCAACGCCCTTGGCCATCAGGTACTTCGCGGCCGCGCTCGACTTGGCGATGTTACCCGCCGGAGAAATGTGGTCGGTCGTCACCGAGTCACCCAACTTCGCCAGCACGCGCGCACCATGAATGTCCGCGACCGCGGCCGGCTCGGCCGGCATGTTCTCGAAGTACGGCGGATGTTTAACGTATTCGGATTTCGGATCCCACGCGTAACGCTCACCGGTCGGAACCGCAAGCTTCGCCCAGGCTTCGTCGCCTTTGAAGACATCGCTGTAACGCGAGGTGAACATGTCGTTGCGCACGCAGGCCGCGACGGTCTTTGCAACTTCGTCGTTGCTCGGCCAGATGTCGCGCAGGAAGACGGGCTTACCGTCCTTGCCCATTCCGAGTGGCTCGGTCGTGAGATCGATATCCATGCGGCCGACCAGCGCGTAGGCCACGACCAGCGGTGGCGACGCGAGATAGTTCGCACGCACCTGCGGATGAATGCGACCCTCAAAGTTACGGTTACCCGAGAGCACCGCCGCAACGATGGAATCGTGCTCTGCGACCGAGTCGGCAACGTCGACCGGTAACGGGCCGGAGTTTCCGATACAGGTCGTACATCCGTAGCCGACGATGTTGAAGCCGAGCGTGTCCAGAGAGTCTTGCAAGCCGGCTTGCTCGAGATAGTCTTTGACGACTTTGGAACCCGGCGCGAGCGAGGTCTTCACCCACGGCTTACTGGTGAGGCCACGGGCAATCGCGTTGCGCGCAACCAGCCCGGCACCGATCATCACCGACGGGTTGGAGGTGTTGGTGCACGAGGTGATGGCCGCGATAACGACCGATCCATCGGCGACACGAACGTCGTCGAGCGTCGCTACGGCGGAGCCGCCGCCTTCGCTCTCCATACGCGCAGCCGCGCCGCCCGGCTTGTTATCGCGTGCCGCGACCCAATCTTTCATCGCCTCGGCGAACGATGCTTTGACGTTCGAGAGCGCGATGCGATCCTGCGGACGGCGCGGGCCGGCGAGATTCGCTTCGACCGTCGAGAGATCGAGTGTAAGCAGATTGGTGTACTCAGGATCCGCCTGATCATCAGTGCGGAAGAGCCCTTGTGCTTTCGCGTAGGCCTCAACCAAAGCGACGTGCTCGGGGGTACGGCCGGTGAGCCGCAGATACTCGAGGGTACGATCGTCGACCGGGAAGATGGCGATCGTCGATCCGTACTCGGGCGACATGTTGCCGAGCGTCGTGCGATCTGCGACCGGCAGACTCGCAAGACCCTTGCCGAAAAACTCAACGAACTTACCGACGACACCGTGCTTACGCAGCATCTCGGTAACGTGCAGAACGAGATCGGTCGCGGTGACGCCTTCTTTAAGCGCGCCATCGAGACGGACGCCGACCACTTCGGGAATCAGCATCGTCACCGGTTGGCCGAGCATCGCCGCTTCCGCTTCGATACCGCCGACGCCCCATGCCACAACGCCGAGACCATTGACCATCGTCGTGTGCGAGTCCGTGCCGACCGCCGTGTCCGGATACGCTACGCTACCCTCGGCGTCGAGCGCGAGGCCGGCACCGCCGGCACCGAAGACGACGCGCGCGAGGTATTCGATGTTGACCTGATGCACGATGCCCGTATCGGGCGGAACCGCGCGGAAGCCTTCGAGTGCGCTCTGTCCCCATTTGAGAAACGCGTAGCGTTCTTTGTTGCGTTCGAACTCAAGGTCGGCGTTTTGTTGGAATGCTGCATCGGTACCGAAGTAGTCGACCTGCACCGAGTGATCGATGACGAGTTCGACCGGCTGCAACGGGTTGATCGACTTCGGATCACCACCCATTACCGCCATTGCATCGCGCATCGCCGCCAAATCGACGACGCACGGTACGCCGGTGAAATCTTGCAACAGCACGCGCGCCGGGCGGAACGCGATCTCGCGTTGCGACGACTCGTGCGGGCTCCACTTCGCCAACGCCTCGATGTCGCTACGCGTTACGGTGCGACCGTCTTCAAAGCGCAACAGATTCTCGAGAAGAATCTTGATCGAATACGGAAGGCGTGCGAGCTTTGTCAGCCCCGCTTCTTCTATCGCAGCGAGGCGGTAGTACGTATACGTGCGATCGCCGGCGTGCAGTTCGGCAGTGGCGTTAAAGGATTTGGCGTTCTCTCTCATGGGAGAAGACTATTTTGGGGTCGCCATCAAGGTAGCCTTCGACGCGCGCAACGCCGTTGCCGGATAAAAGTTGCCATAGCGGCTCGCCGGCTAGTTCCAGGCGCCAACCGTCGACCCCGAGGGCCTGCTCAAAGGCCTCGCGGGTACGGGGGACCTCGCGAGCGACCCGTTCGAGGGCGGCTCGTGGGACCAGCAGGCTCGGCGGCAAGTCGTTCTCGCGGGCAATCTCGCCGGCGGCGACCCCGAGCAGGGCGACCAGCGTCTCGCGTGCCATGCCCAACGGCCGGGATGGCTTCTCCGGGAGCTCCTCGTCGGGGATCGCTTCGCCGCGAGCTACTGCGGCCAGGATCGCGTCGCCGAGGTTTCGCTTCATGCCGGCGTCGAGGCGGCGTAGCTGGGCCAAGTCCTCAACCCGCTTCGGACGGAGGGCGGCAAGGCCGGCCATGACGTCGTCGGGCATCACGTACTTCGGCGGAATATCGCGATCGCTCGCGATCCGGTCGCGCAAGGCGACCAACCGCCCAAGGACGCCGAGCTCGCGGCGGTTCATCCGGTTGGAGCCGGGGATGCGCAGGATCGCCCGTCGCTCGTCCATCTTGTAACGATCAACCCGACCGAGCAAAGCCGACTCGGCGAACGCCCATTCGTAGCGTCCGGAGGTTTGCAAGCGCGCCGTGAGATCATCTTGCATAGCAAAGAGATAGGCGACGTCGTCCACCAGATATTCGATCTGCTTCGGCGAGAACGGGCGCGCCGACCAATCGCTAACCGTCTGCGATTTTGCCAGCTTCACTTTACAGACGTCGCGCACCAAGTCGGCAAGCGAGACTTGCATACCGTAGCCGAGGAACGAGGCCGCAACCTGGCAGTCGAAGATGCGCTCGGGTACGCGATCGAAGCGATCGGCAAAGATCTTCAAGTCGCTGGAGAGCGCATGCCCAACAACGAGCGTCGCCTCCATAGCGCGCGAAAACGCATCGAGATCGGGCACCGCGATCGGATCCAAAATCACGTTGCCGTCGTCGAAGGCGAGTTGAACCACCATCAATCGCGGCGCGTAGGTCCGTTCGGCGTGGAACTCCGTATCGATGCCGACGCGCGGCGCTTTGGCGATTCGCTCGCAGAGCGCGGGCAATGCGTCGGAGGATGCGACGATATCGACGTTCACGCGGTGGGACTCGCTTTCGGTTCGCGGCGCTCGTCACGCCGCCAGTGTATGTGTTGTACGTAGTAATCGTGAGCGCGATGCTCGTAGGCGTGCACGAAGGTCGTGGCACGATCGCCGAAGATTGCGAGCACGGTGCAGATCGGTATGGCGATCACACAGAAGGTCCACATGTGGACCCAGAGCGGAACCTTGAACGTTGCCGCGGTCGCCGTTGCAATCGTTCCGCCGAGACCCGGAATCACGCGCACCGAGAGTAAGAACCCAGGCGATCCGACCGGAAACTTCTTCGCCCACGCCGGCAGCTTTTCGAGCGCTGCTTCCAGATCGAGCAGATGCGAAGCGCGGCTGTTGATCCAGTAGCCGATCATCGAAGCGAAGATGAGGCCGACAGCATTGAGCACCGAGCCCCAGAGCGGGCCGAAGATCGAGCCGTTCATCACCGCGAGCGCATCGGTCATCGAGAACGGTGCCGAAGCGACCGCAACGAAGACGATGATCGCGATCGGATATGCGGCGGCGTTACCGACGTGGCGAATGTAGTTATCGACGACGGGCTGAAAGCGTATTACGAGGTATGCCACCGCAAAGGAGGCGACCATGATACCTGAAGCAATGAGGCGTCGAAGCGCCTTGCTCACCGAGGGAGACCGATGGCCGAACGAATAGCGATCACGATTCTTTGCGCTGTTGGTCTTTACGTGGCGCTTTTCATGCTGGCGAAGACCCGCCGCTCCGAGCGGGGGGAGCTGGCCGAGTCGAGCGTCGTCGAGTTACCCCGTGCGCGCCTGCTCGGTCCGCCGAATGCCCTCCTGGGGGCCGCCTACTATCCGGCGATGGTGCTCGGGGTCTGGGTCACGGCGGTCGTTGCAACACCGTGGCTGGCGTGGGTCCTAGCCCTGCTCGCGCTGATACCCGCGATCATGTCGGTGATCCTCGGGTACAGTCTCTTGTTCGTAACGCGGCGAGCATGCCCGTATTGCTGGACGGCTCACGTCTGCAACTGGCTGCTCGCCGCGCTTTTGGCCTACGCGGCCATTACATCGTGGTCTTGAAGCCGTAGACCGAGGCGAGGTCGTGCATCGCCTGGTTGAGCACGGCGTGGTAGTCCGCGTCGGCGGCGATACCGTACTTGGCGTCGATGTCGTTCATCACTTGATCATGGATGCCGTGCGAGACAGCGCGATCGAGCAAGACTTCAACGTTGAAGCTGTGGCCGGTCTGTCCGGCGCCCCAGAGAGCGCTTGCGAGGGCCTTGCCGTCCTTCGGGCTCGGGTTCGGCGTCTTCGGCAACGCTATGTGCTTGGCGGCAACGATCTTGAGCGTATCGGCAACAATGAAGTTGAAGACCTTGACGAAGTTACCGACTTTAGTTGCGCCGAATTTCTTGGTGAGCGAGGCGACTTCCGGGCCGGCTTTCGGGCCGGCGAGGACGCCGATCAGCGTCGTGGTCTGGAAGTGGCTCGGGCCGCCGCCGGCGATGACCATCGAGAGTGTGACCGATAACGCCGGTGCGCCGGTGTAAACCCCGGGGCCGGAGAAGCGCGACGGTGCATTCGTCACACCCGGCAACCATCCGGCCGCAACTGCGACCAGCGGCACGATCAATGCGACCGCGACAAAAGCTCCAATCGAACGTTTCATGAATCTGAAATCCTTCCCCGAGTTCGGGATGAGTGTGTATTTCCGTATCTCCAACGGAGCAGAACGCCGCCTGGATTGCCCGATGTACGTCAATGTATGTTGATGGTGTCCGCCTCGAGGGTGCCGTCAGGGTCAGCGCGCCCCCACGCGTCGATCGTCTGCCCTTCCCGAATCGTCGCGCCGCGCGGATTGATCACGGTGCCCGGATGCAGCTTGACCGAGCGATACTTGCTCAGTTGCAACTCCACTTGCATATCGAAGCGATGGAAGTAGGTGACCCTACCGTGCACCTGGTTCGCGTTGTAGCCGTATGCGGCGGTCACCCCGCCGGTGACGGCTCGAACGATATCGTTAATGACCTGCGTTGCCGAGGGCAAGCCGGCCGTAGGAGCGGGCGTCGGCGAGGGGGTCGGCATGGGCGTAGATTGCGCGAACAGGATGGCGGCCGCGGTAGCGACAACGAGCGATTTCATACTACGTGAACGTACCCAAAAACCCCGAGGGTTCCATCATCGAACCCCGCGACGCCGCAACCGTCATGCTCGTGCGCTCTAAGCAAGCGGGCGCCGGTATCGAGGTCTATATGGCTCGCCGGAGTTCGCGCAGCGCGTTCGCGCCTGATGCCTACGTCTTTCCCGGTGGTGCACGTGACGGCGATGACGCAGATATTATCGCGACCGCGCTGCGCGAACTCCATGAAGAAGTCGGCGTACGATTAGAGCCCGCCGCGCTCATTCGATTTTCGCATTGGATCACGCCGCCGAACGAGGCGCGTCGCTTCGATACGCACTTCTTCGTTGCGGCGATGCCGAGCGATCAGACGCCGCAAGCCGATGACGTCGAGCTTCACGACGGTCGGTGGATCGAGCCCGTGACGGCGCTCGACGAACATCGTGCAGGTCGTCTCCACCTCGTCTATCCGACGATTAAACATCTCGAGCGGTTACAAGCATTTGCCGAGGTCGATGCGCTCCTCGCGTTTGCGCGCACCAAACCGATCGTGACGATCGCTCCGTGGACATCACCCGATACCGGCTACGTGATGCCCCCTGATATCGAAGGCGCATGGTGACGCACACAACGCGCATCCTCGCACCCAACCCCTCCGCGCTCACCCTCGACGGGACGAACACCTGGCTTCTCGACGATGGCGATGGGCATGCGATCTGCGTCGACCCCGGGCCGCCCCACGCGCGCCACGTCGATGCAATCCTTCGCGCTGCGGCCGATCGCCATGCGCGCATCGACGCGATCGCCGTTACCCACGGCCATCCCGATCATTGGCCGGCGGCACCGTTACTACAACAGGTGACGAATGCGCAGATTAGCGCGCACGCGTCGGCGATGTTTCCGCATGATCGCGATCTCCATGACGGCGATGAACTCCGTACGGGGGCGATTGTTCTGCAAGCAATCGATGCGCCGGGTCACACCGACGATTCGATTGTGTACTATGACACGAACGAAGGCGCGCTCTACTCTACACCGGCGACGTCGTACTCGGAACAGGTACGGTGGCGATCGCACCGCCGGGCGGCGCGATGCGGCCATATCAGGCAACGCTTGCGCGCCTCGCGCGCGATTTTTCTGCGGCGCGCACGATCTACGGCGGGCACGGTCCACGCGTCGACGATGCGCAAGCGAAGTTGCGCGAATACATCGAGCACCGACAACGGCGCGAACGCGAGCTCTTGGTCGCACTCGCAAGCGGACCGCAGACGATTCCGCAAATTGTCGAGCGCATCTACACCGAGGTGCGCAAGATCTTGTGGCCTGCAGCGGCGCGCCAGATGCTCGCCTATCTCCAGCCGCTCGAAGCCGAAGGCATCGTCACCGGAACCGATTTGGAGCGCCCGGCAACGAACGCAGAGAATGCTGTGCTCAACCCCGCGTGGGCGAGTATCGTCGGCGAGGAGGACGCCGCGCTTGTCGAAGCGGAGCTCGGCGCGATGCTCCACATCGAGGCCGTGCGCCTCTACCGGCTTACGGAATCGTAAGGACGATCTTCCCGAACTGCTCCGCGTTGTCGAGACGACGCGCGGCTTCAGCGACCTCCGCCAACGGATAGACGCGGTCGATCGCGGGAACGATCTTCTCGCGTTCCACGAATGTCAACATCGCGGCGAAATCTCGCGGGCTACCCATCGACGTGCCGAGGACATCGACGTGGTTCCAAAAGATCGAGAACGGACGTACCGTCGCGTCGCCGGTGGTGCCACCGTAGATCACCACGCGACCACCGGGCCGCACACAGTCGACCGCACGAGCGAGCGCCGATCCGCCGGCAGAATCCACGACCAAATCGATCGTACCCGCCGCGCGGATCGTCTTGTACCAGGTAGCGTCGGTGCGGTAGTTGATGGTCACGTCGGCGCCGAGCTCGCGTGCACGCGTAAGCTTTTCATCGCTACTCGAGGTCGCAATAACGCGAGCGCCCGCGCGCTTGGCGAACTGCAGAACGAAGCTCTGCACCCCGCCGCCGATGCCCGTAATCAAAATTGTCTCGCCCGCTTGAAGGCCGCCGCGGGTAAAGAGTGCGCGATATGCTGTCAGGCCGGCAAGCGGAAGGGCGGCCGCTTCTTCCATCGAGAGATGTGCCGGTTTCGGATAGACGTTTTCGCGCGGTACGGCAACGTACTGAGCGAAGGTGCCATCCTTCGGCATGCCGAGGATGCTCGCACCCTTGGTCCACACGCGATCATCGTCGCCCCAGCCGAGCATCGGGTCGATCACGACATCGCGGCCTTCACACGTCCCGGCACCGTCGGATCCCGGCGTGACCGGCAAAGCAATGCCCGGGTACTTTCCCTGGCTCACATAGACGTCGCGATGATTCAACGCCGCCGCAGCTAATCGAACGAGGACCTCGCCCGCGGCTGCTAACGGAACTTTTACATTCTCGCAGAGCAAACTATCGGTGCCGGT
>CAJDXE010000081.1_pt1 | contig 12959 bp, 12 predicted proteins | sample 7391781 | NCBI WGS metagenome assembly CAJDXE01 (sample SAMEA7055730, study PRJEB34461) | soil metagenome | biome: terrestrial ecosystem; feature: Peninsula; material: soil | place: Antarctica | collected 2016
TGGAACGCCATGCACCGCGCAACGAACCGGTCGCGGCGGGGAGCAGCATCAGCGGTTTCTCACGCGCCGAACTCGGCTTGCCGGCGCAACCGGAACTCGTCGGCCGCGCACGCGACGCTGCTGCGAAGAAGCGTACCGCACCGCCACCAAAGGTGAAGGTTGTCAAAGTGAAGGCCCCGCCGAAGGTGAAGGTCGTCAAAGAAAAGCCTGTTAAGATCGTCAAAGAGAAGCCTGTCAAGATCGTCAAAGAGAAGCCTGTCAAGATCGTCAAAGAAAAGCCGATCAAGGTGGTGGTCGTCAAACCCGTCAAGGAGAAGCTCGCACCGAAGGTCGCCGCCAAGAAGCCGGAACCGGCGAAGCCCGTCGCTCCCGCTAAGGTCGCGACGAAGAAGCCCGTTGCCCCGGTCAAAAAGATCGTTGCGCCCGCAAAGAAAGCGCCTGCTCCGGTCAAGAAGATCGTTGCACCCGCGAAGAAAGCGGCTGTTCCGGCCAAGAAGATCGTCGCTCCCACCAAAAAAGCGGCTGTTCCGGCCAAGAAGATCGTTGCACCCGTGAAGAAAGCGGCTGTTCCGGCCAAGAAGATCGTTGCTCCCGCGAAGAAAGCGGCTGTTCCGGTCAAGAAGGTTGCGATGCCGGCCAAGAAGGCGGTTGCTCCGGTCAAAAAGCCCGCAGTACCCGCCAAGAAAGCGACCGTTCCGGCGAAAAAAGCGGCGGCTCCGGTAAAGAAAGCTCTCGCAGCGAAAGCAGCACCGCCCAAAAAAGCGGCGCCCGCAAAAGCTGTGCCGAAGCCGACTACAAAGAAAAAACCCACCGCTACAAAACGCCGCTGAACTTGAGAGCCCGATGCCCACCGCATCGGGCTTCCGAAACCAAGGAGCGCTCGTGCCATGACGGATATCCCTCGCATCCGCAACATCGCGTTCGCCGGCTCACATCACTCCGGTAAGACCTCGCTGGTCGAAGCGATCCTGGCCCATTGCGGAGCCACGAGTCGTCGCGGATCGGTCACCGACGGCACAACCGTCACCGACAACGAACCGGAATGCATCGGACACGCGCAGTCGACAACCGTCGGCTTCGCCCATTGCAGTGATGACCTGATCGACATGACCCTGATTGATTGCCCCGGGTTCGTCGATTTTTTCGAAGAGACCAAGATGGCAATGAGCGGGGCCGATGCCGTCGTCGTCGTTCTCGATGCCGACCCCGCGCGCGTCGTTCAGACGCGAGCATTGCTCGACTTCATCGAGTCACGTAAGATGCCCCATCTCTTCGTCGTCAGCAAGATGGATCGCCCCGGTGCGGACTTCGTGGGAACCGTGAGCGCGCTGCAGGCGGCCTACGGGCGCCACGTTGTCGCCGAGCAGATGCCGATCGGTGCCGCCGACGCATATCGCGGCCACGTCGACCTCGCCGAGATGCGTGCTCGCATCTATGACGGCACCGGTGAGGCGGAGGCCGATGTCCCTCCGGAGATCGCCCTCGCAGCAAACGCCCTGCGCGGCCAGATGCTCGAAGCAATGGCCGATTTCGACGATCACCTCATGGAAGAGTTGCTCGATGGCACCGACCCGTCGCTGGAAGAGATCGATGCTGATCTCTGCAGCGAGTGCTCGCACGATCAGATCGTTCCGGTATTGGCGACCGCAGGCACGTCCGGTGCCGGCGTTGCGTCGCTGGTACGCGCGATGGAGCGCTGGTTCCCATCGCCGGCCGACGCGCCGGTGGTCGATGCCGAAGGCCGCGAAATCGTGCCCGATCCGGTCGGTCCCATCGTTGCTAGCGTGATCAAGACCTCGATCCACCCGCAGAGCGGAAAGGTCTCGGTCGTTCGTGTCATATCCGGGACGCTCAAGAGCGACTCGTCGCTAACAAACGCCAGCAAGGGTTTCGAAAAGATCCGCTGCGGCGGACTCTATCGCTTGCAAGGCAAGAAGCAAGAAGCACTCACCGAAGCCGGCCCCGGCAGCATCGTCGCCATAGCGCGCCTCGAAACGGTCTCCACCGGTGACACCCTCACCTCGAACGGACACGACGTTGTGCTACCGCCGGTACAGCGTGGCGAACCGGTCTTTGCGATCGCGATCAAGCCGAAGGAACGCATCGACGAAGCGAAGATCTCGACGATGCTGATGCGTATCATCGACGAAGACCCGTCGCTCTCGCTACAGCACGCCGACGTCACCCATGAGCTGCTCTTGCTCGGCTCGGGAGAACAGCACGTCTCCATCGCCGTCGAGCGGCTCGCGCGTAAATACAAGGTCGAAGTCGAGATGCATGCGCCGTCGATCCCCTATACCGAGACCATCACGGCCGCCACCGAACTTCATTCGCGCTACAAACACCAAACCGGTGGACACGGACAATTCGCCGATGTGAAGTTGCGCTTCACACCGTGCGAGCGTGGCCACGGCGTCACCTTTGAAGAGAAGATCGTCGGCGGCGTCGTTCCGCGCCAGTTCTTCCCCGCCGTTGAGAAAGGCGTGCGCGAGGCCCTAATGCATGGCAGTCTCGGTGGCTACCCGGTCACCGATATCCACGTCACGCTCTTCGACGGCGCATTTCATGATGTTGATTCGAGCGAGATGTCGTTCAAGACTGCATCAGGTATGGCCGTGCGCGACGCATTGCCGAAGTGCAATCCGGTGGTGCTCGAACCGATCGTCCGCGTTGCCGTCACCATTCCGACGGCCTATACTTCATCGGTGATCCAACAACTCACCGGCAAGCGAGGTCAAATCCTCGGCATGAATCCCACCGAACGCGCCGGATACGACGTGGTCGAAGCAGATGTGCCGCAGGTCGAACTCGCGCGCTATATCACCGAACTTCGTACCGCGACCCAAGGTCTCGGTACATATTCGTGGCGTCATGAACGCTACGATTCCGTCCCCGGAAATCGCCTTCCCTCGAAAGTTGGAGCATGAAACGTCTCGTTGCCCTCATCATCGCCGGATCGATGCTCGCTGCCTGTAGCAAAGCCGGAACCGACGTCGCTTCGTCCGCGGGTGAACACACCTGGACAAAGCCCGGCGTCCTACGTATCTCCATCCAAAGCGAACCGAAGAACCTCAACATGTTACTCGCGTCGAACACGACCGACAACATGATCGACCGTTTGATCTTCGACCCGCTCACCTCTGCGGATCCGGAGGGCAACCCGGTACCGGTACTCGCGACGGTCGTTCCGACGATCGAGAACGGAGGCATCAGCAAAGACGGCCTGACGGTGACCTATCATCTCGTCAAGGGCGTAAAATGGAGCGACGGCGTTCCGCTGACGAGCAAAGATGTTAAGTTCTCCTGGCAAGCGATGATGAACGACAACAACGATGTCATCTCGCGCCATGGCTTCGATGAAGTGAAATCGGTCGATACGCCGGATGACAGCACCGTCATCGTTCATCTCAAGGAGAAGTTCGCCCCGATCGTCAGCGCCTTCTTCGGCGAAAGCGATAGCCCCGTGGCGATCGTGCCGCAGCATCTGCTAGCGCAGTATCCCAACGTCAACCAAATTCCGTTCAACAACGAGCCGGTCGGTTCGGGCCCATACAAGTTATCCGAGTGGGTCAAGGGCGATCACATCACCCTCGTGCCGAACGCAACGTACTTCCGCGGCGCGCCTGGTCTCAAACAGATCGTCATTCACATTATCCCCGATGAAAACACCGAGATGAACGAGCTCCAGACGCACGACATCGACTGGATGTTCGAGCCGTCATACGCCACCTACCCAACCCTCAAGTCGATGAAAGACGTTAACATCCACTACAACGAAGTCAACGGCTACGAAGGCATGCAGTTGAACACAGCACATGCACCGCTCAACGACAAACAAGTTCGCCTCGCCATCGCCGCCGCGATCGATAGGCAGAAGTTGCTCGATGCGCTGACCTTCGGCCAACAGAAGCTGGCAACCGAAGATCTTCCGGACTGGATTTGGGCATACAACAAAGACGTTACGACTTATTCCTTCGATCCGGCGAAGGCGAAGCAGATCCTGGCTGCAGACGGATGGACGCCAGGTGCGAACGGGGTTCTAACCAAAGCCGGGGCACCGCTCTCGTTACTGCTCGTTAGCAACTCCAGCAACGCAACCCGTAGGAAATTGGCGGTGCTCATACAGCAGATGCTCGGCAGAGTCGGCATCAGCATTCAAATCAAGTTCTTTGACGGGGCGACACTCTTCGCGCCGGCCGGCAACGGTGGTATCCTTTCGGGTGGAAAGTTCGACCTAGGCCTCTCCGGTTGGTTTGCCGGCATCGATCCCGACAACTCATCGAACTACATGAGCAAGAATATCCCGCCCGGCGGCTACAACTACACGCGTTATGATAGCGCGGAGATGGATGCGGCTCAGCGGATGGCGATCACGAACTACGATCACCCGACTCGCATCAAGGCATACGCCACGATCGAGGAGTTGCTGGCGCAAGATCAACCGCAGATCTTCTTCTGGTGGGATCGCCAAGCGCAAGCCGTCAGCCCCGACTTCAAAGGCTTCGACCCGAACCCGGTAACGGAGAGTTGGAACGCGTACACATGGAGTATCTAGGCGACCCGGATCGGCCGGTAGGGCCGATCGCGGAACTCAACTGGCTGCGTAAGACGATCGTCGAACGTGCGCTCACCCGCGGGGATTACATCCTCTCGGGGGGCGCGCGCAGCGACTACTACATCGACAAGTTCGCGCTCTTCGCAGATCCGCACGTGTTGCGTCGCATCGCGCGGCTCTTCACGGCGATCGTCGCCGAGACGCAACCAGACTTGATCGCCGGCACCGAACTCGGCGGCGTGATCATCGCAACAGCCGTCTCACAGATGAGCGGCATCCCGATGATCGCCGTCCGTAAGTTACCGAAGAGCTACGGCGCATTCGCCAACGACTTCGTCGAGGGACCCTACTCCAAAGGCCAACGCGTCCTCTTGCTCGAGGACGTCGTCACCAACGCACGCAGCCTACTAAAATCGCAACACGATCTCGAGGCACTCGGCCTCCACGTAACCCCCTGCGCCGTCGTCAGCCGCGGACTCGCCCCGGTGCGCGCCCTGCTCCAGTTCTCACTCCCAAGAGGCCAAACCCCACTCGACAACTGACGCATCGCCGCGCGATGTGCGCGAAGCGCACGAGTCCCCCGCATCGCCGCGCGATGTGCGCGAAGCGCACGAGCCCCCGCCCGCTAGCAGGCGCATTTAGGGCGTTGTGGTGTTCAGACCGAGGCGCCGATGGGCGACGTGTGCCGATGCACACGAGCCCTTCGGCAACGACGGTATGGACGCCACAACGCCCTAAATGCTAAGCTCCATGCCGTCGTCGGCGACAGCCGTTGGGCCGCGGAACTCTTGCTCGGCGTAGTCTTCGAGTTCGCCGGCGGCGTAGTCGCTGCCGTAATGGGTCAACACCAGGCGTCCGACCTCGGCGCGTTTCGCCATCTGGCCGGCTTCGCGCGATGAGGTGTGGCCGCGGGGCGACTCTTCTTCCCCGAGGCCGATCGTGCACTCGCACAAGAACAGATCGGCATTGCGCGCGATCGTCACCACCGATTCGCACGGGGCGGTATCGCTCGAGTAGACGAGGCTCGAGGTGCCGCACTCGGCACGAATCGCATAGGAGTCGATGTAGTGAATCGTCCGCGCAAACTGCAGGCGAAGGTCATTGACCTCCAGCGTTCCGAACGGGTCGAACTCGTGCAGCGAGAAGCACTCGTCGAGAAAGTCGCCCGGACCCTCCGGAGGAAACGCCGTGCAGAGTTTGCGGAGCACATCGATGCCGCCCGGCGGGAGATAGAGCGGCATGCGACCTTCGCGCATCAGTGGCCCATACTTGAGCGCGTAGCGCAGCGGGACGATATCCAGAAAATGATCGGCGTGCATGTGCGAGATCACGATCGCATCGAGCGCGGGGTAGTCGATCGCATCGCGAAGATTCGAGAACGCGCCGGTACCGAGATCGAAGAGCACGGCCGCTTCATGCGTGCGCACGAGATAACACGAACAGGCCCGCCCCGGGCGCGGCACGGACGAACTGGATCCGATCACCTTGAGCCGGATGTCGGACTGCACTACGTGATGGATGCGAGCACCTCGGCGGCGTGGCCCGGAACCTTCACCTTCGGCCAGACCTTAAGAACGTTACCCTTCGCATCGATCAGGAACGTCGAGCGCACGATACCCAGATATTTGCGGCCGTAGAGACTCTTCTCGGCGATCACGCCGAACGCGTCGCAGAGCACCGATTCGGTATCGGAGATCAGCGTAAACGGCAGATCGTGTTTGTCTTTGAAGCGCTGATGCGAGGCGACGGAGTCCCGGCTGATGCCGACGATACGCGCCTTCTTCTTCGCAAACGCCTTGATCGCGTCGCGGAACTGGCCGGCCTCGTTATTGCAGCCCGAAGTGTCGTCCTTCGGATAGAAATAGAGCACCAACAACTCATCGGCGAGGGCGCTGGTCTTCACCGTCGCGCCGGTATCGTCGATCACGTCGAGCTTCGGAATCTTGTCGCCTACGGCAAGCATTGTATCGGTCGAATCTCCGTCGAACTTACTGCACAAATTGGTCCAGCGGGACCATAAAAAGGAGCCGATCGCCCGGACGGACGTCCTCCTCGAAGTTGTGAATCGGGTGGGCGCTTCCCTTGCCCGTAGTGCCCTCGCGCCAGACGTAGAGCACTCTGGAGCCGCTCGGCGAGTTGAAAGCGCCGCCCATATCGCTCCTTAGCAAAGAGGTCAAAGCGCCCGCGGGTCGACTCGAAGCGCGCCAGCCCGGCGATGGTCGGCGCCGTTAGCTCGGTTGTCGAGAACGAGGTGATGCCGAAATGTCGTTGGATTGAGGAGCCGAACGCGAGGTCGTCGATGCGTAGCACTACGTTCAGGTCCTGCGTACCGCGCGAGCGCACCCGCGAGCGAGCTCCGAGAGCCGCTTCAAGGTTGGCGGTGTCGCTATTGGTGACGCCGACCAGCGAGCGCGCCCGCTCCGGGCCGCAGAACGCCACCGTCTCGTCGTTGGTCGCATCGCCGGTCAAGAGATCGATCTTGCGATCACGCGCGAGTTCGATAAGCAGTGCATCGGGATTGCGCTCTACCACCACGACCTGCTCGCCCATGTCGCGCAGATAGTCGATCACCAGCGAACCGACATTGCCGGCGCCACAGACGATGATATGACCGGCGCGATCGAGCCTGCGCAGGCCCTGCAATCGCCGCGTCTGCTCCGAGTTCAACGCACTCGTCACCGTTGCGGTAAAGACCGCGAAGATGGTAACGCCGGCAAGCATCGCCAGCATCGCACCGAGGAGCGGAAGATCGATGCCCAAGCTCGTCTTACTCACGCAGTCGTGGCACGGCGTGATATCGCCGTAGCCTACCGTCGTCATCGTTGTCGTTACATAGTACATCGCCGAAGGGAGGCTCAAATGCATCACCGCAGCAAAGAATGCGACGAACGCAAAGTACGCAACGACGCTGGCGATGAAGACCGTGCGCAAAATCGGTTCGACCCTACGTAGCGAGCCGATGAGGCTTCGCGGAAGTGCTGCCAGCCGCTCCATCGCGCTCCGCCCGGCGTGACGCTTGGCATACGGCCATGCATCGCGTAGCGCCTGTGCCGGTCCGAATGCGACCACCTTGTCTTCAGGATCGAATGGTCGCGCCAACAACTCTACGTCCGGGTGTGACTCTTCGCCGTGGCAGAGATACGGCAAGCCACCGTTAACGCCGACGATCCGCACGCCGGTGCGCGCCTCCGCCGCGGCAACGTTCATACCGGCAATGCCGAAGTCCGCAGCGCGACGTTCCGAGAACCCGAAGAGGTGTACGGGTTGGTGCTCGTACGATTGATCGTGCGCATGACGCCGAGCTTGCCCCGTCAGCATCGTTTCGTAGGTCGGGAACGGCAACGCGTACGAGCATGCCGGATCGACCGCTGCAGCCGCATATGTTGCGGCAGCGTGTGCGGCCGGCGAGATCGCGGTGCACCGGTAGCGCAAGCCCTCTTGAATCTTATGGCCGAGGAGCGGGTTAAACTGCCGTAGCGTGATCCGTACGTCGTCGTTGATATCGCGCGCAGTGAGAGCGACACGTAGATTAAGACGATCATCCTGCGAGACGGCGACGAGGCAATATGCCCGGTCTTCTTGCGCCGGCCCAAGGCCGGCGACCTCGAGCGCGCCCGGTTCGCTCACGTCGATGTGGTGAAAGGTAAACGTCTCGCCGAAGGCCTCGCCGATGGTGCCCACTTCGTAGAGCAGCTTGCGCTCGGCCCGCTCGTCCTCGTGACGCCAGATCAGCGCGACACGGTGGCCTTTCGTCTTGAGAATCTCGCGGCAGATCTCGAACGCGAGGTAGTCGCCGCCCACGACGATAATGAGCGTTTCGGTCGCCATATATGCCGCCTGCTTCGCCATCCGCTCCGGGGTTCCGCGCCCCGCATCCCCTCGCCGCACGGTTGATTGCCGCAGCCGGCCCGCAGACCCATGTCATCGAGATCGGCACGGGTAGCGGCCGCAATGCCGCCGCGCTCGCCGCAGCGGGGCTCCCCTACGTCTCCATTGGGCAGTCTGCCCCGATCGCGCCACTCGTTGTCGCCCAGCGGTTCAACGCGGCCCTCTCGACCCACGCGTTGCTCCACGGCACGCCCCATAGCATCGCAAATCGCCTCGCTGAAATCGCCCGTGCCCTGGAGGCGGGCAGCCCACTCTACGCGACATTCGGCTCGACGGCGGATGCACGCTACGGTTCCGGCGACCGAATCGACGATGCGACCTTCGCTCCGGTCGACGGCGACGAGCGAGGCGTCGCTCACGCTTATTTCGACGAGTCGCACCTGCGTGCGTTGCTTTCGCCGCACTTCGAACCGGTGCACATCGAGGCGGTTGCGGTCGACAGCATCGCCGGAGCGTGGGCGCACCTCACCGCACCGCTTCACGGCGCGGTCCACTGGTTCGTCGAAGCGCGACGATGCTAGCGATGCTTCAGTAGCGCGTAATGGAGGGATCGATGCGCTGTGACCAGGCGTCGATACCACCGGTCAGGTTGCGCACGTTCGTATAGCCCTGTGCGATGAGGTAGGCGGTGACGCGTTCGGAGCGACCGCCGAGGTGGCACATCACCACGACATCGCGATCACGCGGTACGATCGAGAGATCGCTAGCGAGCGTACGCATCGGGATATTCGTTGTCCCGGGCAGGGACGCGGTCGCGATCTCTACCGCCTCACGCACATCGATCAGCATGATCTCCGCGCCCTCGTTACGTAGACGCGCGAGCTCTTCCACCGAGAGTTCGGGAACCTTCACTTCGTTGCTGCGATCAGGTCACGCATCGGAGACGACGCATTCGCGTAGAGTCGCTTCTCCATCCGGCCCGCGAGAAATGCCTCCCGCCCGGCAATAGTTGCGTGCTTCATCGCCCGCGCCATACGCTCCGGATCGGCCGCGGCAGCGATACCGGTGTTCATCAAGAGCGCATCGACGCCGAGTTCCATAGCCAGCGCCGCATCGGAGGCCGTACCGACGCCTGCATCAACGATCACCGGCACGTTCGCACGTTCTTTGATGATACGGATGGAGTACGGATTGCAGAGACCGAGGCCGCTACCGATCGGTGCGGCCAACGGCATCACCGCGGCGCAACCGAGTTCTTCGAGCTGCTTGCATGCGATCGGATCATCGCCGATATACGGCAGAACGGTGAATCCGTCCGCAACCAACGCTTCGGCTGCTTCGAGGGTGCCGCGAGTATCGGGGTAGAGCGTCTGCGGATCACCGATCACTTCGAGTTTGATAAGATCAGTCCCAAGCAACTCGCGTGCGAGCTTCGCCGTAAGGATCGCGTCTTTGGCGGTATAGCAGCCGGCGGTGTTCGGGAGAATCGTGTACTTCGCTTGATCGATGTAGTCGAGCATCGTCTTGCCCGTCGGGTCATCGATATTGATGCGGCGGATCGCGACCGTGACCATGTCGGCGCCGCTCGCATTATGGCAGGCCCGCATCACATCCATCGACGGATACTTTCCGGTGCCGACGATCAATCGCGAACGCAGTTCGAACGAGCCGATTTTCAGGACGTCTTCTGCCACGGTACTACCCTCCGGCGACGGCTTTGATGATTTCGATACGGTCGCCCGGAGCGATTCTCTCACGGGCCAGATCGGCCCGCCTGATGACTTCGTCGTTTCTCGCCACCGCAATCGCGCGCATGTCGAACCCGAGCTCGGCGAGCAGTTCCGCGAACGTCGCTCCTTCAGCAAGCGAGCGTTCTACACCATTGACGAAGACGGTCAACCTTCCAAACCTTCAACGCGCGTCTCCACGTTGCCGGTGCGTAGCTCAACCGTGGTTAATCGGTACTCGGCTACTTCGAAGCGCCGATCATGCTGATCAAAACGCTTCCCCAGGTCGGTGACAACCTCAGAGAGTATCCCGATGACTTCAGAGAACCCCGCATCCATCTTCGTTTCGAGCGCGCCGACCTTGGCATCGAGCGCGTCGATCTTCTTCTCGAACTTGAAATCGAGCGCGCCGACCTTGGCGTCGAGCGCGTCGATCTTCTTCTCGAACTTGAAATCGAGCGCGCCGACCTTCGCATCGAGTGCGTCGAGCTTAGTGTCGAGCGACCTGGTCGTCAATTTGGTACTCATGGGCGGAAGTCTCTCATACGGATATTGCCGCCGTGTTTCCTCGGGGTGAGCGTTCTACGACCCTACATTAAGGTGTAGACGGGACCTTCGCCGCCCTGCGGGGGGACAAAGGTGATGATCTGGTAGGGATCGGCGATATCGCAGGTCTTACAGTGTACGCAGTTCGTGAAGTTGATCTGCAAGCGCCCCTCGACGACGCCCGCCGCGTTCTTCTCGAACATCGGTTCGTAGACGGCGGCCGGGCAGAAGTAGCCGCACGGATTACCGTACTCGACGGTGCAACGATCCCTGCAGATATTTGTATCGGCGACATGCAGATGACACGGCTGATCTTCCTCGTGCATCGTACCGCTGTTGAAGACGTCGGTGAGTCTGTCGAACGTGAGCACGTTGTCGATGGTCGCACGCGGCGCATCGGAGGGCTTGTAGCCGGCCTTTTCCATACGTTCGTAGCCCGCCTCGCCCGCCAGTCTTTCCTTAAATCCGAAGCCGCGTCCGCCGGTAAACGTGGCGAGACCGGCGTTGAGCACCCCCGGAATCAAGCCTCCCGCAAAGCCTTGGTGGAAGTTGCGTGAGGAGCGCAACTCATCGTATGCCCACGAGTTTTTGAAACGCGTCTCGAATGCAGCCAACGTCGCCGCATCAAACGTATTCGCTTGTAATGCATCCCACGCGGTCTCCGCAGCCATCATGCCGGATTTGATCGCAAGGTGTATGCCCTTGAGTCGCATGCCGTTCAAGAAACCCCCGGTATCACCGATCAGCAAGAGCCCATCACCGTAGCAGCGCGGCATCGCGAAGAGTCCACCTTCAGGAATTGCTTTCGCGCCATAGCGGATCAGCTTCGCACCGTCGAGCAAGGCCGCGATCGCCGGGTGCTGCTTCATGCGTTGCAGCTCGTTATGCGGATCGGTCGTCGGATTCTTGTAGTCGAGGCCGGTAACGTGACCGATGTCGAGTATGTCGTCCTTCATCGAGTAGATGAAGCCGCCGCCAAAGGTTTCAGGAGGCAACGGATACCCGAGCGTGTGAATCACCGAACCGGCAACGACGCTTCCAGGCTTGCACTTCCACAACTCTTTGATACCGGCGGCATAGACCTGCGGTTCGCAACCTGCGTCGAGATCGAGTCTGGCAATGGCCGTCTTGGCAAGCGTACCACGCGGGCCTTCGCCGAGGATCACGACCTTCGCAAGAATGTCGGCACCGGCCTCAAAGTTCGATTTTGGTTGCCCGTTCTTATCGACTCCCTTATCACCGGTGCGAACGCCGATAACGCGATCGCCATCCCACAGCAACTCCTGGCCGGGGAACGCGGGGAAGATTTGTGCGCCGGCAGCTTCGGCTTTATCGCCCAGCCACTTTACCAACTTCTGTAACGACGCGACGTATTTGCCCGCGTTGTTGAGCTGAGGTGGGACCATCGGTGCTTTGATCTTGCCGCCCTTAGTCAAGAACCACAACTGATCGGATCCGACGGGCGCTTCGAGCGGCGCTTCATCGCGCCATCCGGGAATCAGCTCGTCGAGCGAGCGCGGATCGAGGACGGCGCCCGAGATGGCATGGTTGCCGACCTCGCCGCCCTTCTCAATCACGAGAATTTCAAGTTCGCGGCCCGCTGCTTTCGCGAGCTCTGCGAGCCGGTAGGCCCCGGCTAAGCTTGCCGGGCCCGCGCCGACGAAAAGGACATCGACTTCGAGCTGATCACGTTGCGCTGCCATGCCTCAGCCTTTCGCGGATTGCGCGAACGGACCCTTAGCCGGAAGCCTGAGAAAGCGTGGCGATTGCGGTGGTGACGGCTAGGCAATGCATCGCTAGGCGGCTCTCCCACGGCGCCGTCGTAGGCGTCTCGAAGGTCATGGTGCGACGCGCCGCCTTTCTGCCAAGCAGCAACGTATAGGTGAGCGCCCCGAGCGCCGCCGCTTCGGCGACGGGGTCGGGACGGATGATCCCCGGCTCGTAGCTCACCGTTCCCTCGGCAAGCGCGAAACCTAGGTCATAGCCGCCGTCAAATCGCTGCAGAGGGTGACCTGCGCTATCAATTGCTCCTGCGACCGCGTCGCCGATATGATCTGCGGTGTAGTCGTAGCAATAAAAGCCGGTCGCATCGATGTCTTCGTGGAGGTCAACCGCGAGCGAAAAGATGTGATCGCGGTTAGCAGTAATGATCGCCTTCGCCTCCGGCGACCGCCCCCCGCGTCCGAAGCTACGGTTGACGTCGAGCCCGTCGATACTCTCGCGCATCCCGCGTTCGTAGCCGCTTGGGTTCGTGCTCGGATAGATACGATAGCTGAAGCGCGGATCGAGCGCGTCCTCTTCCA
>CAJDXE010000053.1_pt1 | contig 12931 bp, 14 predicted proteins | sample 7391781 | NCBI WGS metagenome assembly CAJDXE01 (sample SAMEA7055730, study PRJEB34461) | soil metagenome | biome: terrestrial ecosystem; feature: Peninsula; material: soil | place: Antarctica | collected 2016
ACCTCGGTCGCGCGCTCCGCCTGACGATACATGTAGCCGTACATCTGCGGAATGGTCTTGACCATCTGCAGGTAGCCTTCCGAGACGACCCGGGACATCGCGAGCGCAGCGTATTTGTAGGAGTCCACCACCGAGGTGGTCACCTCGGGATCGTCTTCGCGCAGAGCAACGGCAACCGCATTCGCAGCCGCCACGTGCCCCGCGCCGACGTTCGCCGAAAGGAAGAGGACGTTGATTAGTTGGTGCTTCCCTCGCCCTCGCCGGCCTCTTCGGCGAAGAGCAGAAACTCGTCGAGAATATCCTGCGCGAGACTCTCGTCTTCGAGCATATGGCCATCCATATCGGTGACGATGAACTCCTGTTCGTCGCTCGCTTCATCTTCGAACATCAGCACCGCATAGGTCGATCCGTCATCGGGATCCTCCAGCGTTCCGACAACTTCAAACGGCAACTCTTTGCCGTCGTGGGTCGCGATCATCAAGACCTCGCGCAGTTCGAGCGGGCCCTCGTGGTCGTGTTCGTGGACGTGCTCCTGAGAGCCGGATTCGCCGTTGTTCGAGCCCATGGTGCTCCTTCTGCTACTTCAGATATTTCGCGACGTTTGCGTTATGTTCGGCCAGCGTCTTGGCAAACGCATGGTGCCCGTCGCCCTTATACACATAATAGAGATACTCCGTTTTCGCCGGGTTGAAAGCCCCGTCTAATGAGGCTTTCCCAGGATTGGCGATCGGCGTCGGCGGCAGGCCGGAGAACTTGTACGAATTGTACGGTGAGTCAATGGCAAGGTCCGCAAACGAGAGTGCGGTCTTATGCTCCGGAAGCGCATATTCGATGGTCGCATCGACCTGGAGCGGCATGCCGATCCGCAGGCGATTGTAGTAGACACCCGCCATCAGCGCGCGCTCGTCGTCGGCCTTCGCCTCACGCTCGATCAACGATGCGACGGTCACCACCTGCGGGACGGTCATGTGCAACGCCTTTGCCTTCTGCGCAGCATCATTCGGCAACTCACTCTGGAACTGGTCGGTAAAGATCTTTGCCACCGCCTCCGGCGACGCATCGCTCGGAATCAAATAGGTCGACGGGAAGAGATACCCCTCGAGATTCTTCGTGCGCGCGCCGGCGACAACAATCGTCTCGTGCATGAAGGCATCGAGAAGGGCATTCTCGTCGCCGAGATGCGCGTCGGCAAGCCGCTCGGCGATCTGCTGGGCAGTAAAGCCTTCGGGAATCGTCACCCATTGCGCGATCTGCGCACCGCCGGTCAACAGCTGGTTCAGTACGTCGTGCTCGGTCTGATGTGCACTGAAGCGAAAGGCTCCGGCATGCACGCCGGTGTCGGCATGCTCGGCTTTCGCCAACAAGCGAAACGCAAATGCGTTGGCGATCACGCCTTTATCGGCCAGAAGCGCCGCGACGTCGGAGAAGCTCGAGCCGCGCGGGACGACGACCTGTGCATCCGCGGCAGGGTGCGATGTATCGCGAAAGGCCGTTTCGTAGAACCAGAGACCGGCGATCAGCGCGAGCGCCACGAACGCGGCGATGATGCCACCGATGATGCGACGCACTAGCGGCCCTCGCTCTCGCGCCGTCGGCGAGCGAGGAACGATTCCAAGATCAACGCGGCCGCCATCTTATCGATCACCGTCTTGCGCTTCGCCCGCGAAACGTCGGCTGCGATCAGCGTCTTCGTTGCCTGTGCGGTGGTGAGGCGCTCGTCGACGCGATGGATCTTGCCGGCGAAGACCCCGCGTAGGTCCTCCACGAAACCATCCATCTTCTCCGCCGCGATGCCGCGCTCGCCGGAGAGCGAGACGGGGTCGCCGACAACGAGTTCGCGCGCGCCGTAGGATTCGACGTACTCGATGATCTTCGCGAGATCGGTGCGCTTGTTGGTGCGCTCGATCGTGCCGACCGGAAGCGCAAACGTCCCACCGGGATCAGCGATAGCGATGCCGATGCGCTTGCTACCCACGTCCAATGCCATAACACTCACGACGTAGGCCTTACGTACTCGGCAACGGCCGCTCCCGCTCGGAGCCTCCGGCCGACGTGAAACGAGATGAGGCGCTCGATGACGGTGGCGACCCGGGGACGGGCGACGAGGGCAGCACGTGCGCCACGAGGTGCGGCGAGCGCCCCGAGGTTTGCTAGGTCGGCAGCGTCGAGCTCCAGGGCCTCGCGCCAGCGTTCGCGGCACTCCGGGCCGGCGAGGGCGCCGTGCTCTTCGTCGAACCAGCCGCCGTCGACGATCGCCGTGCCACATCGGCCACAGCGATCACTGGGCGGCGCGACACCGAGTTCCGTCAGCAGACGCACCGAGAAGCGAGGTAGTAGCGCTGTCGGGTCTTCACTAGCGGCCAAAGCCGCCAAAGCGCCGGAGAGCAGGGTGTAGATCTCGGGCATGGCGAGGTCGGGCTCGCAGAGCGCATCGATCGTCTCGAGAACAACGCTTGCGGCCGCAAACGCATCCGGCTCGACGATCCACCGCTGGGCGATCACTTCGGCGCCGACAATCACATCGAGGTTGCGCCCGCGATGCAACGAGAGTGCGCTCTCCGCGCCGAACTCCAGGCGCCCGGACAGGTGACTCTTCGCACGACGAATGCCCTTTGCAACGGCATCAACTTTGCCGCGCTCATCGGTGAAGAGCGAGTATATCTTATCCGCCTCGCCGAGGTTGCGTGCACGCAGAACGATGCCGCGCGCCTTATACGCGCGAGGCGCGCTCACTACTTGCCGAGCGAGTGCGGCCCGAACGACTCGGGCAAGAGATGTGCCATCGTCGTTTGTATCGGTTCCCCGGGGCCGGTGAACACCACCGGCATCGCCGGATCGAACTCGGCGATGAACTGCCGGCAGGCGCCGCACGGCGCGGTCGCAATGCCTTCCGGACCGGCGATCGCGATGCCGACAAAGACGCGCTTGCCCTGCGCTACTGCGGTTGTCAGCGCGTTGCGTTCCGCACAGATGCCGAGGCCGTAGCTAGCGTTCTCGACGTTGCAGCCGGTGATGATCGATCCATCTTCGGCTCGCAGCGCCGCACCGACGGCAAAGTTCGAGTAGGGCGCATACGCGTTCGTACGGATCGCCTTCGCAGCGGCGAGTAGTTCTTCATCAACCGGTGGCATCGCTAACTTCCTCGATCTCTTCGATCTCGCTGTCTTCACCGGTCGGCTTACGCCGGCCGTTGTCGGAGTAAATATGAACGGCCATGATCCGACGACCGCGCGTGCGGTCGACGCGAAGGCGCGTGTGAACATCGGCGTCGATCTCTTCGCCCTCGACCGGCAGGCGACCGAAGAGCCCAACCGTGTAGCCGCCGATCGTTTCGAACTCTTCCGTCGGCAGACGCGTGCCGAGCTTGGCGTTCACGTCTTCGATGTTGACGCGTGCGTCGACGACCGCTTCGTCCTCGTTGATGATACGGATCGGCTCCTGTTCGTCCTCGTCGTGCTCGTCGCGAATCTCGCCGACGATCTCTTCGAGCAGATCTTCCATCGTCACCAAGCCGGCGGTACCGCCGTATTCATCGACGACGATCGCCATCGAAAACTTGTCGCGCTGCATCTCGCGCAGAAGTTCGGCAATCTTCTTCGTCTCCGGTACATGGGCGACGTGACGCATCAGCGACCGCAACGGCGTCGCCGCGAGCGAGCCGTTGGCAAGCGAGATCAGCAGTTCGCGATCGTGCACGACGCCGACCACCTCGTCCTTCGAATCCTGATAGACGGGGAGCTTCGAGTAACCCTCGGCAATAACAATATCGAGAGCGCGGCGCGCCGACTCGTCGACCGAGACGGCCACGATCTCCGGGCGAGGCGTCATTACCTCGCGCACGATCGTATCGCCGAACTCGATTACCGAGTGAATCATCTCGCGTTCTTGCTCTTCGATCACGCGCTGTTCGGCGCCGACGTTGACCAAGGTACGGATGTCTTCCTCGGTGACAAAGATCGTGTGCGTACTCTTCACGCCGGCCGGGCGCAACAACAGATCCGTAAGGAATTGAAATAGCAGGACGAGCGGTGTCAGGAACCACGCGACGCCACGCATCATCGGCGCGAGGCGTAGGGCCCATCGATCACCGTCGGAGACCGCGAGCGTCTTCGGAATGATCTCGCCGAAGAGCAGGATGACGAACGTCATCACCGCCGTCGAGATCAGCGCGGCGTCGGGGAAACCGAGTTGGATAAACAGGAACGTCGCGAGCGAGTCTGCACCGAGCAACACGATAGTGTTGCCGATCAGTACGGTCGTGAGGAATTTGTTGCGATCATCGAGGATCGCAAGCAATCCGTCGGAGCGCTTCACCCCGCGGTCAGCCATCGCCCGTACCCGCAGGCGGGAGACGGAGATCAACGCGCCTTCGGACGCAGCAAAGAATGCCGCGGCGGCGACGAGCAGCACCAGGGCGGCGACTTCAAGCTCTTGGGTCTGGTTCATTGATTAAGCCCCCTGCGCGGTACGGCTAGGGGGCCCCGGGGGTCGGGGGTTACTGGCGTTCGACAAAGCCGGGCCATTATACCACGACGTGCGGCCGGACGAGCAGATAGAGGCAGAGGGCGACCAGCGATCCGAGCACGCCACCCCACAGAACCTCGAAAATCGTGTGAATCTTGGCCTCAACTCGGCTCTGAGCGACCAGCACGGCCAGGAAGTAGGCCAGTAGCGCCGGCAACGGCCGCTGGTAGAAGAGCGCAAGCAAGGTGGCACCGGCGAAGGCCAGGGCTGAGTGGCCGCTGACGGCGCCACCCTGGAGTGGCGAGCCGCGCCCGGTCCAGGTTTTGGCGATGACCACCACGATCGCGCAGACCCCAAGGGCGATGAAGGCGACGTTGGCCGGAACAGCTTGCATCGCGGCAAAAACGCTCGCTCCGCCGCCGATTAGGCCCTGATAGAAGACGAGATAGCCGACGATCACCGCGGCGATCGAGGCTACCAATACCGCGCCGGCCGCCGCATCTTTGGCGGTTTTAGCGAGCGGATGGTGCGCGACGGTGAGGAGATCGACCAGCGCCTCGATCGCGGTGTTCATCAGTTCGAGAGAAAGCACCAGCGCTATGAGCACGATCAATGCGACGACGTAGAAGCGGTCCAGGCGCAACAGCAACGACGCGATCAAGACCAGTACCGAGATGATCAAATGCACGCGCATATTCGCCTGCGTCTTGGCCGCGTACATGATCCCGTCGAAAGCGTGATTGAACGAGCGAAGCAGTTTCATAGATACGGCCACGGCATCCCGATGACCGACGCCAGGCGCCGCTCTTCTTCCTCCATCGCGGCGCGCTCATCCGCTTTCATATGATCATGTCCCATGACATGCAGAACGCCGTGAATCAGCAATCGCTCGAGTTCGCGCTGCAGCGGTGCATCATACGCCGCCGCCTGTCGTCGCGCCGTATCCACCGAGATCACCACGTCACCCAGCATCCGCTCCGGTGTGTCATCCTGAGTCTCTGTGTCACCCTGAGGAGCGCGAAGCGCGTCTCGAAGGGGCGTCTCGAAGGACGGTTCCAGAGGGAACGAGAGGACGTCGGTCGGCGTGTCCTTGCCACGATGATCGCGATTAAGCACCTGCATCGCGGCGTCGTCGATCAGTGTGAGTGAGAGCGACGAGCCCTTCTCGTCGACTGCTCCGAGCAGACGTTCCGCGGTCGCGCGCAACCCGCGCCCGTTTACACCGCTTCCGCGCACGTCGTTGCGATAGTAGATCATACATCCGCGGCGTAGGCGCGCACGATCTTTCCAACAAGCGGGTGCCGCACAACGTCGGCATCGGTGAGTTCGACGATGCCGATCTCGGGAATCGCGGAGAAGCGCTCGCGCACCTCCGGTAAGCCCGACAACGCGCCGCGCGGAAGATCGATCTGGGTGATATCGCCGTTGACGATCATCGTCGATCCCTCGCCTAAGCGCGTGAGAAACATCTTGAGTTGCGCGCGCGTCGCGTTTTGCGCTTCGTCGAGGATGACGAACGCATCGGAGAGCGTGCGTCCGCGCATGAACGCCAGCGGTGCGATCTCGATGGTGCCGCGTTCGAGGTACTTCGCCACAACCGCGTCGTCGAGACACTCGGCCAACGCGTCGTAGAGCGGGCGCAGATACGGATCGACCTTCTCTTTCATGTCGCCCGGAAGGAAGCCAAGCTTCTCGCCGGCTTCGACGGCGGGACGTGAGAGTACGATCCGGCTGACGCGTCGCTCCTTGAGTGCGCGCACCGCCATCACCACGGCCAGAAAGGTCTTGCCCGTGCCGGCGGGACCGATGCCGAAGGTGAGGTCATGCGTACGGATCGCATCGGTAAAGGCGCGTTGTCCCGGTGTACGCGGCCGAATCTGCTTGCCGCGCGTTGTCCGAAAAAGCGTATCGGGAAACTCGCGAACCTCGGGAGCGATCGCATCCTTGGCGGCCAGCGCGACGTCGTGCGTCGTTAACTGCGCGCCGCGTACGGCTGCATCGAGCATCCCACGTACCACGCGCTCGGCGCGATTGACCGCCTCGTTTGCGCCGGCGATGACGAGATCGTCACCATCCGCGCGAAGCGAAACGCCGCAAAGATGCTCGATAGCGGTGAGATTAGCGTCGAAGGCGCCGAAGAGCCGAACGCGGTCGTCGAGGGCGGCGAGAGTTAGCGAACGCTCGGTGGTTGACTCCAGAATGTCTGACGCTCCGCTAAGGCTTTAGGTAGTCCAAGCACCTCGTGGGCCACCATGGCTCGAACGATGCTACGTGGGTCTTCGAACATACCGTCCAAGACCCCGGTTGCAACGGCCGAAACAGGTTGAACCGCCGCCACGACCCGGCGGCCTCGGGCGATCGCACCGAGCGTCGGGGCAGGCGGCGGTGCCGGAGCCGCTGAGGCGACCGGCGCCGCATACTGCGCCGGCGCGACGTACTGGGGCGCCGTGTATTGCTGGGGCGCTGCTGCTGGGGCGACGCGCACAGGCACGGGCGGCGACGGTGGGTCGACCGGGGGTAGAACATATTGCGAGCGAGCCGCGGCCTGTTGGGCCGCGACTTGCTGCATATAGGCTTCCCGGCGCGCCTGAAGTTGCGCCATCCGCTGGGCGGCAATAGCCGGATCTTCGTTCTTCGCCGCCGACTTACGAACGCTATTGATCACGTTCGCAACGATGATGATGAGGAAGATCCAGACGCCGATGTTGTTCATCGACTACGTTAGCGGGGGCGTCGTGGGCGGCTTCGGTTGCGCGCCGGGATCCGTCGAACCTCCGTCGACCGATCCGCCGATTGCGCCACGCATCTCGGTGTCAGCCTGAATGTTCTTCAGCTTGTAGTAGTCCATGATGCCGAGGTTACCGCTGCGGAACGCTTCGGCGATCGCTTGCGGCACGGCAGCCTCCGCCTCGACGACCTTGGCGCGCATCCGCTGCGTCTCGGCCTTCTGCTCTTGCTCCGAAGCCATAGCGGCATACTGGCGCTCCGATGCCTTCGCTTGCGCGATGCGACGGTCGGCTTCGGCCTGGCTGGTCTGCAGCTCGGCGCCGATGTTCTTGCCTACATCGACATCGGCGATGTCGATCGAAACGATCTCAAACGCGGTGCCGGCATCGAGGCCCTTAGCGAGCACGGCCTTGGAGATACGATCCGGGTATTCGAGTACTTCTTTGTGATCGGGAGCCGCACCGACAGCAGAGACGACGCCTTCTCCGACGCGTGCAACGATCGTCGGTTCGCCGGCGCCGCCGACATAACGATCGAGGTTGCTGCGTACGGTGATACGCGCTTTGACGTTCAACTGAATGCCGTTCTGTGCAACGCCCTGGAAGATCGGCGTCTCGATGACCTTGGGGTTGACCGAGGTCTGGAGCGCTTCGAGCACGTCGCGACCGGCGAGATCGATCGCGGCAGCGCGTTGCCATTCCAATGGAATCTGTGCACGCTGGGCGGCGATCATCGCGAGCGTCACTTTGTCGACGTTACCGCCGGCGAGGAAGTGCGACTGCATCTGATCGACCGTCAATGGAAGCCCGGCTTTACGCGCACGAACGTAGTTGGAGACGATCAAGCTCGGCGGAATGCCGATCAGGCGCATACGTACCAGCGAGATGATACCGAGCGGCACGCCCGCAGCGATCGTTCTGATCCACAACCCGATCGGGAAGTAGTACAGGAACATAAAGAACGCGATAAACGCGACGACGATGACGAGGGCAACTCCGATGCCAAAACCGGTCACGGTGACTCCTTACGGTGTTGTGGTTTAGAAAAAGCGATGAGCTGAACTATTCTTTGTAGCTCGGGAGCGTTACGGGCTCGACGAAGATGCGCGAACCTTCGACGCGGGTGACGCGGACCGGTGTGCCGGCGGCGATGAACTCGCCGGAGGTCAGCACGTCGACGCGACGTCCATCGATACTGGCGATTCCGGCCGGTCGTAGCAGCGAGGCCGCCGTCCCCGTCCGTCCGTTGAGGTACGTGAAGTCCGCCGAGGTGACATACTCAGGGCCTTGCTCGGCGAGCAACACCATGCGATGCATCCACGCGTTTTCAGGCAACGCTTTTACTGCAAGCGCAAACAGGATCACGGTCGCGACAATGGCCGTTGCGATCGTCTCCGCCGCGATGGTAAAGGACGGGATGCCGAACGCAAGCGCAATCGCGGAGAGCAATGCCAACGCGCCGAGTATTCCCGGCAAGGTATGCCCGGGAACGACGTGCAGCTCCCATAGGATACCGAGGAACCCAAAGATCGCGAGTACGGCAACGAACCCGTTCGAGAAGCCCGAATAGATATGCGTTCCGAAGAAAAGTACAAACGCCATCACGCCGATCAGGCCGGCGATACCGTGCAGCGTCTGCATCTCGATCAATAGGCCGAGCATGCCGATGGTCAACAGCAAGCCGCTCACGACCGGATCGGTCGCGAAGCGCGCGAGCTGTTCACCCCAGGTGTAGCCGGCGACATCTTGTTTCACGCCTTGCAGGTTCAGAGGTGCAAGCGCATCCTCGAGCGTCGATGCGGTTGCATCGGCGATGTGCGAGCGCACAGCGTCGCGTGTATTGAGCGTAAGGATTGTCCCGGCGCGCTTGTAGTCCTCACCGCGTAAGGCGGAGATCATCTTCTCGGTATTCGGAATCGGCTCGGCCGCGCCGATGCTGGCACCCGGCGCCATCACAATGCGACCCGCTGAGAGCGAGATCAGTGCCGCCGCCGAGTAGGCGCGTTCGGAGACATAGGCGACCACCGGCATCTTCGCCGTGTGAATCGCATCGCGAATCAAGAACGCCGCTTCGACCAGTCCACCGCCGCTGTCAACGTCAAGTACGAGTGCGCGTGCGCCGGTCGCATTTGCATCGGCTACTGCTCGCTGGACAAGATGGGCCATGCCGTCGTCGACGGTGCCTTCGATCGGCACCACCATCACGTCGCCCGAAGCGGGCGCAGGCGGCACAATAGCGGCCGCGGCCATGCCGGCATAGCCTGCCAGCAGAAGTCCAACCCAAAGGAACGCGCGGAGACGGAAGGCACTCATGCGTAGCACTACCCGCTCGCTTAACCGAAGTTACACGCCACGCCTCTAGCCGGCTGTGTCATCCTCAGGAGCCAGCAATGTCATCCTAAGGAGCCAGCAATGTCATCTTGAGGAGCGCGAAGCGCGTCTCGAAGGAGCGGCTTGTCCTCGTCCACCCCTAGCGCAGTAGGCGAATGTGAAAGATTACTACGTCTACATGCTGCGATGCGCGGACGGTTCGTTCTATGTCGGCATCACCAACAACCTCGATCGGCGCTTCGCTGAGCACCAACTCGGCATAGACGAGCACTGCTACACGTTCATGCGTCGGCCGATCGAGCTCGTACACCAGTCATCGTTTCACAATGTCGACGACGCGATCGCTTGGGAGAAACAACTGAAGGGCTGGTCCAGAAAGAAGAAATTCGCCCTCATCGCCGACGATTGGGAGACGATCAAATGTTACGCATCGCGAGCCGGAGGAAAACCGTCCCTTCGAGACGCGCCTTGCGGCGCTCCTCAGGATGACAAGCGATAGGAAATAACCTTTACATTATCGACGCGCGGTGACGGTGTCATGCGAGGAGCGAGCGCAGCGAGCGCCCTTCGAGACGCGCTTCGCGCTCCTCAGGGTGACACAACCAAACGCCCTTCGAGACGCGCCTTGCGGCGCTCCTCAGGCGACACAGCGTGGTTTACGCGGAGAGGGCGGCGATTACGGCTTCGCGGACGATGTTGCCGTCGGCGAGGCCTTTGAGCTGGGCCATGACGATCTTCATTACTGCGCCCTGATTGCGGCCTTCGGCCGGCAGCGTTGCAACCGCTGCGTCGACGATAGCGCGCACTTCTTCCGGCGTCTTTTGCGTCGGAAGGTAGACTTGCAAAATGGCGCGTTCGGCGGCTTCCTTGTCGGCCAAATCGGTGCGACCCGCTTTGGTGAACTCGGAGAACGAGTCGTTACGCTGCTTGACCTGTTTTTGTACGACGGCCAACTCGTCGGCTTCGGAAAGATCGACACCGGCTTCGCTACGCTTGTAGGTAAAGCCGGAAAGGGCCGACCGCAAAGTGTCGACCCTTACCTGATCTCGAGCCTTCATCGCCGTGACCAAGTCAACGGAGATGCGGTCCTTGAGGCCAGCCATTACGTGCGGCGCTTACGAGCGGCGGCCGACTTCTTCTTCTTGCGGACGCTGGGCTTTTCGTAATGCTCGTGCTTGCGTGCTTCCGCCAAGATGCCCGCCTTTTGGGTGGCTTTCTTGAAACGGCGCAAAGCGCTCTCGATGGGTTCCCCCGGAGATACGCGTACTTCCATAGTTTAACAACCCCCCTCTCGGGCGGCACCCGTAGGTGCACGCAAAAATCAGGGCCCGACGGAACGGGCCTCGGCTACCATAGCACAGGCTATTTGCCTTGGCAAACCGCTTTAGGGGACCACGATGACGGTCTGCCCGGTTCCGACCGCCGAGACCGGGGGGCCGTACATGGCGTTGGCGATTGGGGGCGGCGCGGTATAGGTCCCCGGCGTGGTCACCCGCAAGGTGTAGGTGATGACCAGAGGCCGCCCGGCGTAGAGGCGATCGGCGAAGAACGCCGCCTTGTCGTCGAGCAGTTGAACCCCGCTCCAGGAATCGGCGCCGGCCCGGCCCTGGTCGTCCTGGTGCTCGGCACCGGCCGGGTACGGGTCCTCGACCATGACGTACTGTGTATCTTCTTTCGAACGGACAGTCACCGTCACGGTTACTTGGTCGCCGACCCGCCACGGGCCGGGGTGACCGACGTCGTAGCTACGACTGATCGTAAGATCGGGTGCCTTGGCAAAGAGCCGTTCGAGCAACGGCTTCGGCGCGTCGCTCGCCTGCGTCGCTCCAACCGGAACATACCGCACTTGATCTGCCGACCAGTAGAGCGAGCCACGACCGCTTTGCTCGAAGCGAATCGTGCCGCCGTTGCGGATCTGCGATGCGGGAATCACAATCTGTGCTTCGCCCGCATCGAGTACCGGGGATGAGATCTGTTGCGACTTCAACTCTCTGCCGTCGAGCGTGATGCGGATGTTTTCATCCGGATGCATCTCCTCCGGGCTCGGATGCATCGCTTCGGTCAGCGCATAGATCGCGGCGGCGGTATCTTTGGTCGTGTACCACCAATCGCCGCGCCGCTGGGCGCGTAGGAACGCGATCACCTTCTGCACGCGTGGTGAGTCAGGTGCGAGCGCCGCTTCGAGACGTAGTGCGTAGGCGGTCGTCTCGATCGGATCGTCCTCCCACGCATAGTGCCACGTGTCGCCGCGCCAGTAGACGTAGGGGCCGTCCTCGGTCGCGCGCGCATCGAGCATCGTGAGCAGTTGGCGCGCCGTCGTGTCATTGCCGAGACGATGCTCGGCAAGCCCCAGGACGGCGAGCGCATACGGATTGAGTTGCTTGGCGTGCGCGAGCGTCTGCACGTACCACGACGATGCAGTACCCTTCGCAGTCTCCTGATCGGCATCGGCAAGCGCGTAGAGCATGAAGGCACGCGTGTTCCATTCAGAGTCGCGTTGTGCACCGCCCCAGAACGCAAGCGTGTCACTATTCGACGTTGCAAGTTGCGCGACAAGGCTCGTTACCGCGCGACTGATCACACCGTCCGGCACGGTGTAACCACCGTCGCGGAACGCGGCCAGGCCGGAGAGCGCATAGGCCGTCATGTACGGATGCGCCGTGTCGTGCTCCCACCATCCGAACGATCCGTCATCATGCTGGAGTTCCTGTAGACGCGCGATTGCGTTCTTGACGATCTTCGACGGATCGACATCGTCCGGTTCATCGAGTCCGGTCTGCTTGAGCACCTTGTCGATCGATATCGCCGGCAATGCTGCCGACATCGTCTGCTCGGTGCAGTAGTACGGATAGACGTCGAGCAGGCGCAGGTTCTGCACGAGTTGTGCGATCAGCGACGGCGCGAGCGTGATGGTCACGTTGCCGCCGACATAGCCAGCCGGAATCACCACCGGCAACGTATCGTTGATCGGCAGCGAACCCCCTGAGCGAACGTGCTCGGCCGCGGTCCCGGCGAGCAACGGCAACGCGCTTTGCATCGCATCGGTGCGCAAGCCATCGGAGCCCGAGAGCGTCAGCGTCACGTCGCCGACACCGGGGGCCGTGAGCGGCCATGACGTGTTCGCGCTACCACTCGCATCGAGATGCAATGCCGCGCTGAGTTTACCGAGGCCGATTGCGCCGGTGTCGAGCGTCATGTTGACGTTCGGATGATCGGCCATGCCTTGCGCAATGCCGGTGATCTCGGATTTGTCGCCGGCACGCAAGAAGCGCGTGGTCTCCAAGCGCACCAGGAAGTCTTTGGTAACGAGCGCCTTCGCGGTCGCCGTTCCGAGCGACGTATCTTTGGTAACGCCGATCCCGGTCGCACGCCATGTGGTGAGATTGTCGGGCCATGTGAATGAGACCGTC